>Ga0189284_100093_pt1 | contig 139126 bp, 136 predicted proteins | sample N32C7minimetaG_FD_130314 | JGI IMG/M metagenome (GOLD analysis project Ga0189284, IMG submission 130314) | Marine microbial communities from the Costa Rica Dome - N32 C7 mini metaG | ecosystem: Environmental > Aquatic > Marine > Oceanic > Photic zone | place: Costa Rica: the Eastern Pacific...
CCCACCACTCTCCGCAAGAACTTTCGTAATCGCCGCTGTCAGCGTCGTCTTACCATGGTCAACGTGACCAATCGTTCCAATGTTACAGTGCGGCTTATTGCGCTCGAATTTCTCTTTGGCCATGGCCTCAATCAACCTTCATCTGTTTTGGGGTTCGGACCAAACGCCCACCCCGGCCTAACTACCAACGGACACTGGTCATCCGATCAAGACCGTCCGGTTCTTTGTGCGTCGCTCTCCAGGTCATTCCGACTCAGAGAAGCTGGAGCGGGTGAAGGGAATCGAACCCTCGTCTTCAGCTTGGAAGGCTATTGCTCTACCATTGAGCTACACCCGCCCGGTCTTCCAATTTTGTCAGCAACCTTCGCATTTTCTGCTGCGGCCGCCTGGCAAAAACTCTCACGAAAAGAAAGAAGGCAACACAAACTCGCCAAAATCACTTTCCGTCCCGCTAGATATCGATGGTGGAGGGAGTTGGATTTGAACCAACGTAGGCATAGCCAACGGATTTACAGTCCGTCCCCTTTAACCGCTCGGGCATCCCTCCAAAACCGATTACAAATTCCCCATGAACGCCAGAGCTTACACATCAGGGACCCGACCGATTGGTGTCGGGTTTATGTGCGTATGTCCTTAGCGTGTCAACTAAAATTCACCCAAAAAAACGTGCAAACCCTCGCAGCGTCACTGCAATTCAATCTGTGCGGTGACACTGTGACGGCTCGTTATTGCGTTAGCCAGTGAGGCCGGAATATAAGGGCGGTTATGAACAAGCGCAAGCCGACCAACCACCGGGAAAGCCAAAAAAGCGGCTCAAACCCGAAAAAAAAACGCCCCCGCCGCCCTCAAACAGGTCCAGGGGAAGCAGCAAACAGCTTATTGTACGGGCTGCACGCCGTCAGTGCGGCCCTCGCCAACAAAAAGCGGCGGCCAGAACGCCTGATTTGCACCAGTGCTGTCGCCAAAGAGCTGGAATCCCGGCAATTGACCACACGAATCAAACCGGAGATTCTGGAAACAGCAGAGATCACAGCCCTCTTGCCGCCCAACGCCGTCCATCAGGGCGTTTTGCTGAAAGCTCCCGCACTTCACGAACCGGACCTGGAAGACACATTGGCCCAGGCCGCAGCTCTCGGCCGCAACATCGCCCTGCTCGACCAGGTGACCGACCCACACAATGTGGGCGCTATTCTGCGATCAGCCGCCGTATTCGGCATTCAAACGGTGATCATGACAGACCGAAACAGCCCCCCTCAAACCGGGGTGCTCGCCAAGTCCGCCTCCGGGGCGCTGGAGGATGTTGCCATTTGTCGCGTCGGCAACCTGGCAAGAGCAATGGAAACGATTGTAAAACAAGGGTTTACATTGATTGGTTTAGACGGAGACTCAGATACAGACTTGAAGGATCTCGACCTCTCGGGGCCAACAGCTCTTGTTTTGGGCGCGGAGGGCGCAGGCCTAAGGCGGCTCACGAGAGAAAATTGTGACTGGCTCGCCAAGCTCCCGGCATCCGGGCCCATGCGCAGCCTCAATGTATCAAATGCCGCAGCCGTTGCATTTTACGAGCTAGCTCGCAGTAAACCATCAAACCACTAATCCGGCGGCAGCCCTTACCTCTCGCCGGATGCCTCTCTTGAACCACCTCCCCAGCGCACCTTCCCGTCTGAAGGGAGTGAGCTGTGCGAAATACGCAAGCTGTGCCAACATGTCGCATACTGGCAAGGAGGTACGACATGCCCATCCCGATAGAAACGATTAACTGGCTCGCTGTACTTGGGGCGTTCATAGCGAACATGGCCGTGGGCGCCGTGTGGTATTCACCGCTCTTGATGGGGAACCGCTGGTTGCATTCAACCGGGCGTACACACGATGACATTCAGGACGACAGCCAATCTGCCATAGCGCTCGTCATGATCCCCGCAGCGGCCAACGCGATTGCTCTGGCCATCCTGACGGCGGGCCTTGGAATCACCAGCACATATGGCGGGATCGCCCTTGCTATGCTCATTTGGCTCTGTTTTGTGGTGCCAACCAACTTCATAGAAGTGATTTTCGACCGAAAAACAGTCGAGACAGCGCTCATCAACAATGGAAACTTCCTGATTTCCTTTGTCATTATGGGCGCAATCATCGGAACTTGGGGATAAAACGCTCTTTCTTGACGAAAACGTGCGAAATCCGCTTGAGCAGTCACACGACTGCCAGTATGTTCCGCCGCACTGCGGTTACATCGCCGCGCCGGCTTAGCTCAGTTGGTAGAGCACCTGATTTGTAATCAGGGGGTCGGGAGTTCGAGTCTCTCAGCCGGCACCACAAATCCAACCTTCCATCGACACACTCTTACTCAAGCGAGCCCACGATTGAGGCCCGCTGCGAGAGTTCAATCCAGTTCCCGTCCGGATCACGCACCATCGAAATGCGGGCTGTTGATCCCAGCGTGACGGGCGCCAATGCTTCCTGCCCCCCGGCATCCAGCACACGAGCGTGCTCGTCATCCACCTTGAAAACCTGAAAAGTAATGTAGCGCCACCCTTTGCCGCGAAACGCCGCATCAACTGGTGCTGCAGGATCCTGCTCAAGCGCAATCAGGCTCTCCCCCGCTTCAAATGCAACACCACCCGGCCAGACCCGCTCCGGCAGCCCGAAAGCCTGTGTGTAAAACCGGCGATGGGCTTCAAGATTCCGAACGCCCAGACGCACCGCAATCTGCCCTATACCAAGCGTGCCTGGCGTCACAAACCGAACCTTGTTTCCGTCGGGGTCAACAAGCTGGCGCTCTTCCCCCTCGCGCGCCACCAACAGCTCCAGATAACCGCTCGGAGCCGTATCCGGCAACGGATCCTGGTGATGATTAATCTTCAACACAGAACCAAGCACATCATGCCGGTGTTGATCCTGCCCACGCCGCACCTTGAGAACGTGATCAAGCGGGATACCCGCCTCCTGCTGCCAGAATGTCAGCATAGGCTCCAAACGGTTCGTCGAAAGTCCAACATCAATCCGTGATTTCGCCAGCTTCATCTGCATGTTTTCAACTCCCCCGAGTGGCCGCATGGTCAATACACCAACGCCCACAGTTCCTTAATAAAATTCCGATAGAACAGTCATAAAGCAAGCCGGGCACGTTGGCACACCCTAGGGGAGTCGCACCCTCCTTTGCCCAATTGAGATCAGGTCGCCCGCCACAAAACCGCACAAGCACGAAAAGGACCGTTCTGCCCCAAAAGGAACAACAGGTGACACAGGCAATATTGAGTAAAGCCGCACTGCGAACCAAGTTTCTTCTCGTCGCCATCCTGACCATCGGCGTAGTCGGCGGCACTTTGGCGGCAGACAGCTATATCGTTCGATCACAGATAAGCGTCGCCAATTACTCGCGGGCACTGACAACCCTTCTGGAATCCTTAACGAAGCTGGAGCTTTCCCTGCAGCTCAAACAACAAAGCGAACAAGCCTCCTTTCCCACCTCGCCTTATGAACAATTCTTGCGCAGCGTGAATATCTTCATGACGCTCCGCGCCCATGACCCCGATGGTCTGGCTGGCGACCAGCTCGACTTTGACACAGACGCAGACACAGCACTCGTGGACTATATCCCGTTGCTGCTCTCCCATCAGAAATACGACGTGCAAGCGATGGAGAGGCAGGCTGCAGAGCTCGGGATATCGGATCGCGAAATGCCAGCTGCCCTGATTGAAATATGGGAAGATATGCGAACCGAAAGCGGCCCCAGTTCCGCACTCGAAGCCCTTGTCGGCAACGCCCTCTTTCACGCCGCCCACGCATTTGCTGCCAACAAATCGGAGAAAGAACGAGGGCTCGCAATCGATCAATTCGTCAGCATCATGCGGACAGACGTATCGCCCGTCGCCCGCATCGCAGAACGGGAGCTGACTTCCATTCTGAGCGAAAGCCAAATGTCGCAAAAAATGCTGCTCATCATAACGGCATTGGCACAAACCGGTGTTGTCGCCTTTATTGTCTTCGGCATTCTGTTTCCATTGGAGCGCCAGGTTCTTAGAGACAAGACGACACTTGAAAAAGCCCGCGAAAGCGCCGAGGCCGCAAACATCGCCAAGTCGGAATTTCTGGCGAATATGAGCCACGAAATCAGAACACCGATGAACGGCGTTATGGGCATGGCGGAACTGCTGTTGCGCACAGAGCTGAGTGAGCGTCAGCGCAAGTTCACCCAAACCATTTTGAATTCAAGTAACGCACTTCTCTCCATCATCAACGACATTCTCGATTTCTCAAAAATCAATTCAGGAAAACTGTCTCTCGATCTACAGCCTTTCAACCTGCGGACCACAATGGATGAAGTGGCCAATCTCGTCGCAACCGATGCAAACAACAAAGGTGTCGAGATCATTACCCGCTATCATCCCAAACTTATCGAGACTTTCATCGGTGACGCAGGGCGTATCAGACAGGTGCTTGTAAACCTGGTCGGAAATGCCGTGAAATTTACCGACGAAGGACACGTTTTCATCAGCATTTCCGGTCACGAAGCAGGTGAAGACGTCGCACTCACAATCCGTGTCGAAGACACAGGCATCGGCATTCCACCCGACCGCATTGACAGCATCTTCGACAAATTCAATCAGGCCGACAATACCGGCACGCGCGCTTTCCAGGGGACAGGCCTCGGATTGGCAATATGTCAGATGTTAATCGAAAAAATGGGTGGTCAAATCCGCGCTGAAAGCCAGTTGGGAACCGGTTCCAGCTTCACGGTCACTCTCGCCTTGGCACCGTGCCGACAAACCATCTCGGAAAATCTGGACGGTGCCAGTGCCCGCATCCTGATTGTGGACGACAATGAGATCAACCGTTCAATCCTGGTGGAAATGACCCGGTCGTGGAACATGCAGCCAACAAGTTGTGCTTCGGCACGTGAAGCCCTGGAAAGGCTGTCAGAAGCCGGAAATACAATCCCGCCATTCGACCTCATCATCATGGACTGTCAGATGCCGGAGATGGACGGCATCACCGCAAGCACAATGATCCGCAGGCAACACCTTGCGGAGCAACTGCCAATCCTTCTCCTGACATCACTCAACCATGAAATGTCGCCTGAGGAATACCGGCAGATAGGCATACAGGCCCACATCACAAAACCCGCAACATCCAACCACCTGTTCGATGCAATCATTCGCCTGTTGACGGATCGGAACCTCGCCTCGCTCCGGCAGACCATCACCCATGCGGCCGAGACATCGCCCGGTGTACTATCGTTACAAGAAGGTACAGGTATCGCGACGGACGGCTCCGCAACGGCGCCGGCCCCCGGCAAAGGGCAATGCGTTCTGCTGGCGGAGGATAATGAGGTCAACCAGCGCGTTCTGAGCGCCCTGCTGGAAACAAGTGGAGTGACACTGGAAATTGTCGAGAACGGTCGCGAGGCAGTCGATAGATCCACCACCTTGCGGCCAGACCTTATTTTCATGGACATGTCCATGCCCATCATGAGTGGTATCGAAGCAACGCGAGAAATCAGGCAACGCGAACACGGCACCAATACTCATGTACCAATCGTGGGGCTCACAGCCAATGCACTGCCCGGACATAGGGAAAAGTGCCTTGAAGCTGGCATGGATGATTATCTTTCAAAACCCATCGAATTTTCCAAACTGGAGGATTGTTTAAAAAAATGGTTATCAACAACAGACAATACATCCAAGACGGCCTGAACAGGAAACAGTTCGCCCCGGTCCCCTCACCGCTTCTGTTCGCCAACTCAACAGAACGCTCGTCGGGAAACCTCTTGAAGGACATTGGTGAAGATCGCCACATCAAAAAGCGACGCATCCTCGTGGTAGATGACAATCCCACCAACGCCCTTGTTCTGGCCGGTTTGATGGAAGACCGTCAGCTCGATATCACCTGCGTACCGGATGGCGATAAAGCCGTCCAAACATGCACAAGTGAGAAATTCGACCTCATCTTCATGGATCTTCACATGCCGATAATGGATGGTCTGGAGGCAACACGGCGCATACGGGAGTTGGAGCAAGAACAAGACAGCCCACACACACCTATTGTGGCGGTTACCGCCTATGACGACCCTTCGGTCGAAAGTTCATGTGATGCAGTCGGGATGGACGGGTTTCTCTCAAAGCCCGTTAATGCCAGAACGCTGGATCGGTTTCTCGATATTTGGATCGACTGAAACCAAACAGAAAAACCGGCTCTCCGCTAGGAGAGCCGGTTTTCCGAAGCCGGAAAGACCCGAGGTGCGACAAGAGCCCCCACTCACCGTCGCTGTCCGGTCATGACGGCCTCTGAAGAGGGATCAGGAAGAAAACACCCATTCCCAAATGAACTCATACGAACCGCCACCACTGCCGCCACCTGAGCAGGCATAGGCCGGTTCCGCCGTCAGAAAAAAGGCGCTGACACCCGCCGCTACGGCGACCAACGCACCCAAAAAAACCATACGTGGATGTTTCATATCGAGACTCCCTGTTCTGCTTTGACGCTTATGCGGTCGAAATCCCGCCATTGCCGATTACAGAGCAGGTCTCGTGCCAGTTTACGGTCAAAAAAAGGGGAGCCCGGAAGCTCCCCTTTTTTTGACAATATCAGCCAGTTCTACTATTTGCCCAAACCGACAGAACTGAGCTCTGTGGGAGAGACGTAGCCGGAACCAACCAGCGCATCACTCTCCGCTGCCTTATCAAACCCCGCCAAAATATTAGCAAAGCGTGCTTCGACTGCAGCCCGCATATCAGGATGCGTGAAAATATAAAGCTCATTATCACGGATAGCCTCAAGGACCCGCGCACCAACACGGTCCGGCTCAAGACCGTTCAACACAAAAGCGGCGGCTCCTGCCAGATCTGCCTCTTCGCGCGGTGCAGCTTCACCATACGTGTCTTGACGCGTGCGGCTTGATTCATGGATGCGTGTCTTCACGAACCCGGGACAAAGCACCGAAACACCAATCCCTTCCCCGGCCAGTTGGCCTTGCCAACCTTCAGACATCGCCACCACCGCAAACTTCGTAGCATTGTAAGGTTCCATGCCTGCCGGCGATACCATGCCCGCCATAGAGGCCGTGTTCACAAAATGACCGCCTTCGCCCTGGGCACGCATAATGGGCACAAAAACTTCCGTTCCATACACAACACCTTTCAGATTGACATCGATAATCCAATCCCAATCCCGCGGGCGAACATCTTCAATCGGACCGCCAACACCAACGCCTGCATTGTTGCAGACAACGTGCACTTTACCGAAAGCTTCAATCGCTTTTTGAGCAGCCGCTTCGACGGAGCTACGCGATGCAACATCGCACTCAACACCCACGACCGAAATCTGACGCGACTTTAGATCTTCAACACCGGCCGCCAGAGCCACCTTGTCGATATCGGCGAGCACAACATTCATGCCTGCCTGGCCAAAAGACCGGGCCATCGACAGGCCAATGCCACTCCCACCGCCGGTTACAAAGGCAGTACGACCTTCAAAATTCTCCATTACGCTGCTTTCTGGTTGTAGGTATCAAGTTTATCAAAGGCGGCGAGGAGCTTGTCGCCACCATCGCGCGCAAGCACACGTTCGCGAATGGCCTGGTAGCTCTGCTCCTTGGAAAGGTCAAACTGTGTCTGACCATGCCAGACAACCATTTCCTTCCAAACCGGGTCTATCATGTCTTTGCCAGCAATCGTGCTGCCGTCAACGGTCTTGAATGTGAAGCTCCGCATCTCCGATATTACCGTTTGCAGGTAACCGACATGAATAGCTTCATCCGTGCGAATACGTTCCACCATTGTGGCCGCCTGCTCGGCTTCTGCTTTATTGTCTCCGAAAATATCGCCATCCCGCATCAGCTCAATACTGTGGGAGAAAAACGCTTCCGCGCGAACTTCGATCATGAGGACGTTCATCAAAAGAAGAATGACCTGTTCATACCCTTCCGGAATTTGCGGCATCTGGCGACCACCATCGGGACGACCAATCGACTCAGGTGGCTCTACCAGCGGATAGGCATCCTTGCCAAAAACAAGATCGCGTGCCGCAAACCACATCGCATCATGGGCGCCATACTCGGGTTTGGCGGGGTCGCCACCTTCATCGGCACCATGTGCATAAAGCAAACCCTTGTTCAGGTGCCCCGTCGCAGTCTCTGAAATATCATCGACAATAATATTTTGAAAATCAGGTGCATCAAACGTACACAGAATTTGCCCCCGGGCTTCGATGATACCCGTCACCGTCAGCGAATTCCAGAAGCTCTCGCCAAACCCGTTATTGATCAGCAGCTTCTGCTGATCCCGGTTGGGGTAGTTTCCTCGTTGAAGCAACTGCGCCGTCGCCTCCACGATATCCCAGCCTTTTGATGTCAGCTGCTTCTGCCAGGCATGCACAGCTGGCCAGCGATTAAGCGTTTTCGGAGAGATATACGTCCCTTCCGCATCAAAACCACCATGCAGCAGATAGCCGACCTCACGATGCTCTTTTGCATAAGCATGATCCGCCATCAGCTCTTCTCTTGTATAGACAAGCTTCGTCATGAATTTCCTCCAGAAATTTAGGCCACAGTTCTTCTGACTGTGTTTGCCTTCGACTTATGTCACTTTCGGTAGGTGAGCATGCCCATGATCGCATGCGTTAATTTGTCGGTCGCTTCTTCACGGGGCATCTCGGAGCGGCCAGCATAAGCGCCACCCTGTCGCAGAATACCCAGGATCACATGTCCCGCGAGAATAGTGTCGAGATCGGCCGGTACTTCGCCAACCGCAGCCCATTCGCGAATATTGTCAGACCAAAGCTCCGCCCACTGATCTGCCGGCATCTGCCCCGGCTCACCGTCAGTGGAAATGACATTGAGGTCTGTCAGCACCGCTGCGAGAACACCGGGGTTATCCTCGGAATATTCAAAAATAGCATGGAGCACTTCACGAATACCGCTTTCCAGTCCCGTCGCATTCTCCGCGTGTTGCTGCATCAGCACATCCAGCTCACCGGATGCTTCCGCAGCGAAGGCCAGAAAACACTCAAGCTTGTCTGAAAAATGTAGATAGAACGTGCCGTGCCCCACCCCGGCCGCCTTCGAGATATCTTGCGGGCGCGTAGCGTGATATCCGCGCTCGACAAACAATTGACGGGCCGCTGCAAGCAGCCGGCGTCGGCTCTCAAGCCTGCGTTTGGATGGCTTCGGGCTGGATGGATCAAGCTCTACTTCAGATGGAGAGCTTGCGTTCTTCGAGCTTTTCAGTGCATGATTATTTGTCATTCACGAAGTGTTCGCTGAATCTGACATTTTGTCAATTCAGAATTCGCACGGCGACATACTTTTCACTCACTCAGTCGTGAGAAGACCAGTTTTGTCCCTTCAGACTCCTTTGGTCTGAAAACGTATCCGTCCTCGGCAAAGTCCTTCAGATCGTCCACCCGATCAATTCTGTTTTTGACAATGAACCGCGCCATCGTTCCCCGGGCCTGTTTGGCATAGAAGGAAATGACTTTGGCAACGCCCCCCTTCTCTTCCTTAAACACGACATCCACGACGGACGGCACCAGAACCTTCCGGTCGACTGACTTGAAGTACTCGACCGAAGCACAATTCACGACCACCGGTTCCCCCCCGGCCGCAACACTGTCTTCGTTCAGAAGGTTCGCAATTTCCGCACCCCAAAAAGCATAGAGATCCTTGCCACGCGGCGTCTGCAACCGTGTCCCCATTTCCAGACGATGCGCCTTGATCACATCCATCGGGCGCAGAAGGCCATAAAGGCCGGACAACATGCGAAAATGCGTCTGTGCATAGGCCATATCATCCTTTGTGAATTGCGCAATATCCAGACCGCGATAAGTATCACCCGCATAGGCGAAAGCGGCCGCTTTCGCATCCTCCTCAACCGCCGCAACATTCATAGCCTGAAACCGCTCAAACGTAAGCTCGGCAAGGCTATCTGACAGGTGCATCAACTTTTTGAAGTCAGCGCGGGTCCGCTCCTTCGCCGACGCGGCCAGCGCAACAGTATGAGAAAGAAGGCGTGGCACTGTCGGTACCATCGGCAGATCGACAGGGGAAAAATCAAGGGCCTTTGCAGGCGATACAACAACAAGCATGGAAGAATCTATGAATAAGGAACCAGAGGAGGGAAACTCCCCCGCCCCGTCCCATACGTCAAGCATCAAGCCAACACGAAGTCGAGAGACCCCGCCCTAAGCAGCATCCACATGCGCAGATGCCATCAGCCGCCAGAGCTTCTGAGGCGTCACCGGCATATCAACACGTTTCACACCAAACGGTTGTAGTGCATCGATCACCGCAGCGATAAAAGCCGCAGGTGCCCCGACCGTCCCGGCTTCTCCCGCTCCCTTGACACCCAGCTCATTTGAGCGGGCCGGTATTTCATTATAGTTCACATCAAAGAAAGGCATGTCGTCTGCCCGCGGCATCCAATAGTCTTGGAAGGAGCCCGTCAGCAACTGACCGCTGTCCTCATCGTAAACGGCATGCTCACCCATTGCCTGGCCCAATCCCTGAACGATACCGCCATGCACCTGGCCTGCAACAATCAGCGGGTTCAGGATCATGCCGAAATCATCAACGACCGTGTAACGGGTAATGGCAAAAGCACCGGTATCACCGTCAATCTCGATCTCACAAACATGCGCCCCATTGGGGAACGTATTTCCCTTCTGGTCATATTCACCATCTGCACTGAAATCTTCGATATCCACCTGTGTGGCGGCAATCCTTGCCACATCGAAAAGGCCGATCCGACGATCTGTCCCGACAATACCAAAAGATGGATCACCATCACTTCCACGAAACTCGACATCAACAACCGCAGCTTCAAGCTCGTTTGCAGCAATGGCGCGCCCCTTCTCGATCAAGTTATCGGAAGCCACACCCAACGCGCCGGTCGCCATGTAGACGGCCTTGGAACCGCCGGTCCCTGCCCCACCTGCCAGAACCTCGCTATCACCAGCGTGAACCTTGATCTTCTCGACATCAACACCCAGGCGGCTCGCAACATATTGGGTCCAGACAGTTTCATGTCCCTGCCCGTTTGACTGCTGCCCGGTATAGACGTGGACAAGATCGTGTTCCACATCCACCTCAAGGCGCGCAAACTCGGTCATACCGGCGGCTGTCCGCTCGACATAATAGCTGATCCCGATACCTGCATATTTGCCGCGCGATGCAGCGTCCTTCCGACGGGCTTCAAAACCGTCATAATCCGATTTCGCCAACGCATCTGTCAGATTTCGATCAAAATCCCCAGAGTCAAAAGGTAGCGAGGGTCGAACATTGTAAGGCATTTCGGATGCCGGAATAAAATTACGTCGCCGAATTTCCGCAGCCCCAAGACCGGTTTCCCGCGCAGCCGCATCCATCAACCGCTCAATCACATACGAAGCCTCAGGGCGCCCCGCACCACGATAGGCGTCAACCGGTACTGTATTCGTCATCACAGCTTTCACACGGTTATAGAGCGCAGGTACCTTGTACACACCCGTATGCATGCCACGCGGGGCAAGCGTCGGAATGAAGGCGGCAAACTGGCTCTGATATGCACCCAAATTGGCAATGGTGCGCACATCAACACCAAGGATCAGCCCTTCCTTGTCGAGCATCAGTTCGGCTTCTGTAACGTGGTCACGGCCTTGCGTATCCGACAGAAAAGACTCACTGCGATCACCCGTCCATTTAACAGGGCGCCCCAATGCCTTTGCTGCAAACAACACAATCGGGTATTCATTATAGACAAATGTCTTCATACCAAAGCCGCCGCCGACATCATCGGACACGACACGAAGCTTTTCGACCGGCACATTCAAACACCCATCCGCAAGCCGTGCACGCATGCCATGCACACCCTGGCTACCGGTATAAAGCGTGTACTTTTCAGAGGCGGCCTCGTAGACCCCAAGGGCGGCCCGTGGCTCCATCGCGTTCACGACAATGCGGTTATTGATGAGGCTGACTTTGGTGGTATGAGCGGCCTTCGACTTGGCCTCCTGAATGGCATCCTCATCACCCAGCTCCCAGTCATAAACAACATTGGACCCGTGCTCTTCAAACAACACAGGCGCGTCGGACTCCGCAGCGCGTGCGGTATCAACCACCACCGGCAACTCATCATAATCAACCATCACAAGCTCTGCCGCATCGCGCGCAAGCAATTCCGAGGTTGCAACAACAACCGCAACCGGCTCACCAGCATAACGTACCCGGTCACGGGCAAGAATGGGGCGGGTTGTCTTGTACATAGGCGTACCGTCGCGGTTCTTCACCATCGCCCATGCCGCATTCGTCACCTCGCCAAAACCGGCCGCATCAAAATCAGCAATCGTGTAAACACCAAGCACACCTTGGGCCGTTTTCGCGTCCGACACATCTATTTCGCCCAGTTTGGCATGTGCATATGGCGAACGGACAAGAACAGCATAAGCCTGCCCGTCCATCCGCACGTCATCCGCATACCGGCCCTGCCCGGTGATGAGACGATCATCTTCCACACGTGTCATCGGCTGCCCAACACCAAACTTGACCATGATATTTCTCCGTCTCAGATCACACTGACCGCGCTACCATAAAAAAGCCGCGCTGGATCGGGTCCAGCACGGCACATCCTCATGTCTATATGTTAATCCCGGTAGGAAGGATCAACCCGGTCAATAGTCCGAAGCAATGCCGGCCATGCAAGATTGCCAATTCCATTGGCATCCTGGAAACGCGCCTGCCCAGCAACTTTCTCTACCACTTCGGGCGCAGGAAGCTGGATCTTCACCCCGCCGCCAAGAGCCTTGACCTGCATTGTACAAGCGCGCTCAAGGAAGAACAGGCGCAAGAAAGCGTCCGCACAGGATGCACCACAGGTCAAAAGCCCGTGATTACGCAGTATCATGGAATGTTTCTCGCCGAGATCTGCAATCAGGCGTTCCCGCTCATCATGGTCGAGCGCAATCCCCTCATAATCATGATAGGCCAGATCAGCCATCACAACCATCGAGGTTTGTGACAGTGGCAGCAGACCATCTGCATGAGTGGAAACAGCAACCCCGTCATCGGAATGCGTATGAATGACAGCATGTGCATCCTTGCCCGCCGCGTGAACCGCAGAGTGGATTGTAAAGCCAGCCGGGTTAATCATGTAAGGCGTATCCATGACGATGTTCCCGTCAAGGTCAACCTTCACAAGGCTAGACGCTGTAATCTCGTCAAACGTCATTCCGTATGGATTTATAAGGAAATGATTTTCAGCATCCGGCACCCGCGCCGAAATATGCGTGTAAATCAAATCCGACCAGCCATAGTGAGCCACCAGGCGATAAGTTGCGGCAAGGTCAACGCGGGTTTGCCACTCCGCTGCCGAAACCAGATGCCGCACGGACTGAATGGTCATGTCTTCTGCTACTGACATGGTCTCTCCTCCAAGAATAAATATTATTCGCCAGAGTGAGGCATCACCACATCTCTGTCAAACCACGAAACGCGGCAATCCACCCCTTTTCGGAAAGCTCAATCCGCCGCGTTCTTTAAAATAGGCTCAAGCACTTTTCCCGGGTTCAAAATTCCCCTTGGGTCCAGTGTATTCTTCAACAACCCCATCAACGCAATTTCGGCCGGCGAGCGGGACAGGTCGAGATATGGACGCTTTTCCAGACCAATACCATGTTCAGCCGAAACAGACCCGCCAATCGGCTGCAAGGGGGCGTAAACAATCTCCTCCACTTTGCGTCGCGCCGCCAGTTCTCCATCACCCACGCCGACAATAACATGCAAGTTACCATCGCCCAGATGCCCGAACACCATCATGGTCGGGTTCTCCCAGCTCGCCTGCAGCCGCTCCTTCACCCCCGCAATGTAGTTTTCCATGTCAGCCAAACCCAGCGACACATCATAGGTAAAGATCGGCCAGTTCTGGGCAACCTGTGCAACATCATCCCTGAGCGCCCACATAGCGTCCCGCTCAGACTGGCTCTTGGCAATAACCGCATCCGCAATCACGCCCTCTTCCAGCATTGTTGAAAGCGCGGCCTCAAACCGCGCACTGTCTTCTGCCTGATGCCCACCAAGGGACTCAATCAACACATAATAAGGGTGCCCATCCGGGAGCGGCGGCTTGCCTGTCGCCGGAGGCCGGGTCACAAGCTTGTAAAAATCCTCCCACATAACCTCAAACGCTGAGAGCGTCCCGCCGAGCGCTGCCTCCATATGGCGCAGCAAACGGGGAAGTGCGTCAAACTGATCTACCGCGACATAGGCTGTATCCTGGCTTGTCGGCGCGGGACGCAGCCGCACGACAGCGCGCGTCACAATACCCAATGTTCCTTCAGTCCCGATAAACAATTGCTTGAGATCGTAGCCTGCATTGTTTTTGAGCATGTGGTTCATGGACGAAAGGATCGTGCCATCGGCAAGCACCGCCTCGAGCCCCAGCACCATGTCGCGCATCATCCCGTAGCGCAGCACACGATTGCCGCCGGCATTGGTCGCGATATTGCCCCCAATCGTGGCAGAGCCGCGCGCACCAAGGTCCAACGGAAAAAAGAAGCCCTTCTCCTCCGCAGCTTCGCACGCGACCTGTAAGGGAACGCCGGCCTGAGCAATCATGTATCCCGCAAGCCCGTCGACATTCTCAATTCTGTTGAGCCGTTCAAGCGAGAGCGCAATCATACCTTCCGCATTGCCGCCTTCAACCAGGCCGGTCTTACCGCCCCATGGCACAATGCCCTGTCCCGCCTCGTGGCAAAGCCGGACGGCAACCGACACCTCCTTAGTGGAGGCTGGTCGAACAACGGCAAGCGGAACACCCAGATGACTCCAGCCCCCTTGCGCCTTTTCCAGCGCTTCTTCGCCAGTCAAAACACCGCTCTCCCCAAGTGCTTCTCTTAGCCGTGCAATGAGTTCCGCCATTGAGCCCTCCCAGACTTTGACTTGATCAATCCTTATGAGGTCAACACCCGTCCGACCGCCGTCTGCCACCGCCCATATCTCTCAGCCCGTTCCGGATCGGGCATCTGAGGCGTAAAGCTTGCCTCTTCCTGCCACCGTTCCGCAACCTCCGAAGGTGAGGAGAAGAGTCCCACCTGCATTGCCGCCAGATAAGCAGCGCCACGTGCAGTGGTTTCCAGCACTTCAGGACGCACAACAGGCCGCCCCAGAATGTCAGCTAGGTTCTGAGCAAACCAGTTATTGGCAACCATGCCACCATCCACCCGCAATTCCGTCGGCGATGTCAGCCCCGCCGCCTTCATGTCTGCGGCCATCGCATCCATCAGGTCCCGTGTCTGATAGGAAACAGATTCCAGCGAAGCACGTACAATTTCGGCGGCCCCTGTATCCCGCGTCATGCCAAAAATAGCACCACGCGCATGCGGGTCCCAATAAGGCGCCCCGAGGCCCGTAAAAGCCGGCACAACAATCGCATGGCTGTCCGGGTCCGCCTCTTTCGCCAGCACCTCTGTCTCATCTGCGGAAGCAATCAGCTTCATCTCATCACGCAGCCATTGGATGGTCGCCCCCGCCATGAAAATGGATCCTTCAAGGGCGTAGGTCACTTCACCCTTCAAACGATAGGCAATGGTCGTGAGCAACCGGTTTTGACTGACAACAAGGGCGGTCCCGGTATTTACCAGCGCAAAACAACCCGTCCCGTAGGTTGATTTCATCATGCCAGGCTGGAAACAGGCCTGACCGATGGTCGCAGCCTGTTGATCCCCCGCTATCCCGGCAATTGGGATCGCGCATCCCAGCAAGGCGGCATCCGTCGTACCAAAGTCAGCACAGCAATCCTTTACCTCTGGCAACATGGCCCGCGGGATATCAAACCAACCCAGAATTTCATCGTCCCAATCCTGCGTGTCGATATTAAACAGCAGCGTCCTCGACGCATTGGTCGCATCGGTGACATGCGCTTTACCACCGGTCAGCTTGTAAACAAGCCAGGTGTCGATTGTCCCGAAACACAGCCGGCCTTCTTTGGCCTTCCGCCTTGCATCCGGCACGTGCTCCAGCATCCAGGCAAGCTTGGTGCCGGAAAAATAGGGGTCAAGCAACAAGCCGGTCTTTGTCTGCACAAGTGGCTCTTTGCCTTCATTCCTAAGACGGGCACACATATCCGCTGTACGCCGGTCCTGCCAGACAATCGCATTGCAGAGCGGTTCACCCGTTTCCCTGTCCCAGATCAGACTTGTTTCCCGCTGGTTGGTGATACCAATGGCAGCGATTGATGCGACATCCGTGTCGATCGCCTGTTTGCAAACCTCAAGCGTGTCCGCCCAAATCCGCGCGCCGTCATGCTCCACCCAACCATCATCGGGGAATATTTGTGGCAGTTCCTTCTGTCCCAAACGGCGAACCTTACCTGCAGCATCAAACAGGAGCGCACGCGTGCTGGTCGTGCCCTGATCAATACTCAGAATCAGATTTTTGCCTTCAGATACCGCCATTTGCCGCCCCTCATCATTTTTTGAAAGCTTAACAAGGGACAATGAGCTGGCAAAGCACCAGTTTCTCCCCATATGGTACAGTATAGTGTACGAATACATGGCGGCACGCGGGAGATGGACCCAGACCGTCAAACGCCCCCATGCCAACCGGAGAAACGCCTTTGCCGAACAAAGCGGAAAAGCCCATGATCGACCCGTTCGGCCGCGCGGTCACCTATCTGCGTGTCTCCGTGACAGACCGCTGCGATTTCCGCTGTGTCTATTGCATGGCGGAACACATGACCTTTCTACCCAAGAAAGACGTGCTCTCTCTGGAAGAACTGGAGACCATTTGCAGCACCTTCATCGACAAGGGTGTGAAAAAAATTCGCCTGACGGGCGGCGAACCCCTGGTGCGCAAGGATATCATGCTGCTGATCCGAAAACTGGGCGAGAGGGTCAAGTCCGGCCAACTGGAAGAACTGACCCTCACCACCAACGGTTCACAACTGCCCCGCTTCGCCGCCGGGCTTTACGAAGCAGGTGTCAGGCGCATCAATGTCTCTCTGGATACGTTGAATGCCGAAAAATTCCAGACCATCACGCGCTGGGGGCGCCTGTCTCAAGTGCTGGACGGTATCAAGGCTGCAACCGAAGCAGGGCTGAAGGTGAAAATCAATGCCGTCGCCCTTAAGGACACAAACGCCGACGAAATCCCCTCTTTGATCGAGTGGGCCCATGAGCAAGGCCATGACATGACCTTGATCGAAACCATGCCGATGGGAGACATCGAGGAAGACCGGAACGATCAGTACTTGCCCCTCTCCAAAGTGCGTGAACAATTGGAGTGTCAATGGACACTGACAGACCTGCCAGACCGCACGGGCGGACCAGCACGTTATGTCAGGATCAAAGAAACCGGTGGTCGCCTCGGCTTCATTACTCCCATGACACACAATTTCTGTGAGAGCTGCAATCGCGTTCGCCTCACCTGTACCGGTCAACTCTTCATGTGTCTGGGTCAGGATGATGACGCGGATTTGCGGAACGCTCTTCGCTCCGGCGGTCCTGCTGCCCTCGCCGACACGATTGATGAAGCCATAGGCCGCAAACCAAAGGGCCACGACTTCATCATTGATCGTGAGCGCAAGGCTCCCGCCGTTCGCAGACATATGTCCACGACCGGCGGTTAATGTCCGGGCGACAAATTTTCACTCAGAACTTCGCTGTCAGCTTTACAAAACCGGAACGACCGGGTTCATCAACCTGAACACTGGCACCTGAAAATACATCTTCCCGGTTCAGATGATAAGCATAGTCGGCGTCAAAGAGATTGGTAACCCCGACCTCCAAAGCGGCCCACGGCATCAAGTCATACTGACCAAAAAGGTCAACACTCACCCAGCCCGGCGTCTCGCCGGCATCAAGGCCGGACCCGGTCAAAGGATCACTGTCCGTCCGGTTGGCACCCGCAGCGGCAGACAGGCGCGAACCCAGTTTCCAGTCTTCCACGCCATAGGTAAGTTCAAGAGACAGTTCAAGCGGCGCAATCTGCGCCAGAGCCCTGTCATCGGTCTCGTTCTGCCCATACGTATAAGCAAGCCCCGAGACGACTTCCCAACCAGGGGCGAAAGCATGACGCGCCTCAATTTCAGCGCCCGCAAGACTTGCACGTACATTCCGGTAGATCGTCGTTGAAGGTTTATTGGCGACGACACCAGTCTGGCCCCGCGCCCGATCACGCAAAATATAGTCCTGCACCCGGTCATAATAGACCGTGCCCGACACTCCCCAGGCACCACCATCAATCGTAAAGCCAGCATCAAGCTGAACATGGCGCTCGGGGTCAAGATTGGGGTTGCCCACCCACGAATCCGCACCACCCGGACCCATATAATTGGCAAGATATCGCTCTGTCGCATCCGGCGAGCGCATAGAATGGCTCAGACCTGTGAAAACTGTCGCAAGGTCACCGACATCGGTTTCCAGCCGCGCCAATGCACTCACATTATGGTCACTCACCCGGTCCGCTGTGACCCCATAATGTGCCCAGTAAAGATCATTGGCAGACAGCACGACCCCGCCCATCATATGCGTAGCCCGTGCGACATGGTCCGCCTTTCGTGCCTCCGAGTTAATATGGTCGTAGCGAAGTCCGAGCTTCAGTCCAGTCCTGTCCGACAGCGGGACAGTCCCTTCGCCAAAAACGCCAACCTGGGTCATCGCAACATCGGGCCAAAGCAGGTTCTGCAACGTACTGACGCTTGCTCCGTTAGCCCCGTCATAACGCAATGCCTCCCGCTCACGACGCTGCGCGTCGATACCAACCGAAACGAGCCCCTGCCCCATATCGACCTCCGCGATAACACGCCCGCCAAATGTGTCAGAGCGACTATCAACACGACGTGCCCGCATCGCGGTAGGGGAGCGTAGTGTGTAATTGTCCATTTCGTGCTCTACCAGAGAGCCGAAAAGCTCCATCCGCAATCGGGAAACCACACCATCAAAATCCAGAACACTCTTCGCACTCAGTTTGACTGAGTCAGAAAGCGGTGAATCCATCCCGGCACCGGGAAACAGGGCATCCGTCACCTGATCTTGTTCCAGATCCACAGAGAAATATCGACCGGTGCGCGGTGTCAAAGAGATCCCCACCCCGCCGTGCCACTGCTCATAAGAGCTCGCAACCTGCTGACCGTCGCCGTTCTTATAGGACTGAGCGTCCACAAAGGTCGCATTGCCACGCACTGAGCCCTCTTCGTTACCCACCAGGCCATTTGCTGACCCGCGTCGCACATTGCCATTGCTTTCATAGCCGAGCGATGCGCGCGCCCTGGAGGTGAAAGATGACAACCGAACAGGATCGCGCTCAAACAATATCGTCCCGCCGGTGCCACCCGCACCATAAAGCACGCTCTGATACCCTTTGAGCACCGTCACACGGTCATACGTATCCAGGTTGATAAAGGATGTAGGTGGGTCCATGCGATTGGGACATGCACCGAACTGCTGCGCCCCGTCATTAAGGACATTGAGGCGGTTCTGAGATTGCCCACGGACAACAGGATCAACACCATGCCCACCCATGCGCCCTGCGGAAATGCCCGCAATTGAGCGCAGATAGGCCCCTCCATCTGTCTCCAACGAAGTTCGTTCACGCGGGAAACGCTGCACAATCGACGGGTCGGCAGACTGTCCCCGTACGACAATTTCAGACAGACTAAGCGACGATGAACCAAAAGCATCCCCGGCGTTGACCGATGTCGTCCCCGAAAAAACGCCACCCGCAACAAGAAGTGTCGCGCACCCTGTGCGCAACGTCGCCGCAACGGCGAACGCGCTCACCCCGGAGCGCAAATGTGATTTAAGCAATGATATTACCCCTAAGAAACAGGCCCAGACGTCTGGGCAATACATATCTGTCCTTAGGTGAGAGGTGGCCCACGCGGCGCTTGCTGGCGATCAAACAACACGCCCGTCGCATTCTCCACTTGAGGAATTCTACGGGGTGTCGGTTCAACACGTTGCCATTCAACAAGGCGAAGCGCACCACACCCGCATCCGTTTGTCGTGGAGCAAGCACATGTGACGCAGGCTCCACATCCCATTCCGTCAGGTGAAGATCGCTCCTCATCCAAAACCAGGGTAAAGGCCGAAAAACTACGCTCAATTCCGGCGCTGGAACAAAGTGCACCCCAGAAATCATCACCGCCAGGTGAAGCCATCGCGCCAGCGACAGGCAAAAGAGCTTGAATGATCAGCGCCCAGACACCAAGTATCGCCACAAGCAACCGACGGCGCTCGCCAACACGCGCGCGAACGGGAGCAGCGACAGCGTTCGGCACGGTCCTGACCGGATCGCTCCCACAGCCCTGTTTGCAAATACGCCCCAACATAGCTTTGCCCCTTGTCTCAATACGGCCTTTTTAGCGTCCCAACGGCCAACGGTCACCTTGACTAAATGACACAGCAATGCAGAACGCACATAGATCGAGATCAAAGACAAATCGGCTGGTGACCTTTTTTGGCGGAAAAGGTTATAGTGCAGCCCACCTCGTACCGGGGAAGAGATGTGACAAGTCATGGAGCGGGTATGAAGTTCCGCAAACTCGCCTTCGTGGCGTCAGAAGTACCGGAAGCAGAAAACGCGTTGGCCACGCTGGCCGAGCGCTATGGAAACGTGTCACCTGAAGAGGCCGATGTGATTGTCGCACTTGGCGGCGACGGCCTTATGCTCCAGACTTTGCACAATCAGATGGGTCGGAACATTCCCATTTATGGCATGAACAGAGGGTCAGTCGGCTTTCTGATGAACGAGTTTCAGGAAGACGCACTTCTGGAACGCCTGAATGCCGCTGATATCACAACACTCCATCCGCTCCGCATGACAGCGCGCAGCAAAGATGGGCGAACACACACGGCGTTGGCGATCAATGAAGTTTCACTGCTTCGGGAAACCTTTCAGGCCGCAAAAATCAAGATATCCGTCGACGGCAAGGTCCGCATGCCGGAGCTGGTTTGCGACGGCGTATTGGTTGCCACACCTGCGGGCAGCACCGCTTACAATTTCTCTGCACAAGGCCCGATAATTCCAATCGGTGCTGAACTTCTCGCTTTGACGCCCATCTCCGCATTCCGGCCGCGCAGATGGCGTGGGGCCCTTCTGCCGCACAAAGCAGAAGTTCGCTTCGAAATTCAGGAGGCCGACAAACGGCCCGTCAGTGCCGTAGCAGATCACACCGAAGTCCGCGATGTGGTGGAAGTTGATATTTGTGAGGAACCAAAAGTCAAACTGCTGATGATGTTTGACGAAGGGCACAGTCTCGACGAGCGTATTCTGCACGAACAATTCCTGCATTAACCATCTGCTAACCCTGTTGATGAACTGAGCGTTAAGGCCCTGCCTCTAGTCTTCCCCACGGGTGTCCAGGAAATCAGGGGGAGCGGACAGGGTGAATACGTTTACGTGGACGATGGGACACCTGGATATGGCTGCCACCAGCAAAATTGTACATTCCAAACAGTTCAGAAAATCAAACATCGCGCGAGATGAACTCATTTCCAGAGCCGAGCGTGCAATCGACAATATGCGCGAAGAATTCGGAACATGGATGGAAGATGAAGTGGCATCCCTGACATCCGTCATGACGGCCTGGCTCGCCGCACCGACGGACGAAGATGTCTCGGGCGAACTCTACCGACGCGGGCATGACCTGAAAGGTCAGGCTGCAACGCTTGGCTTTCCGATCGTCGGTCGTATTGCTGCTTCTCTTTGCGAACTGTTGACTGCAGAACAGATCAGCCAATCAAACCGTATTACCCTCGCCAGGAGCCACGTGAACGCTATCTGTGCCGCCGTTCGCGATGAAGTGCGCGACGACACAGACGAAACCGCAAAAGCGCTGGCAACAGAGCTGGAAGCTGCTGTGGCCCGCTTCCTCTGAAGCTAGTTGATGTTCTCAAGGCGCTCTGCCGTAACGCAATAATCAGCCTCGGCCGGAATACAGAGCATCTTTACGCCATCAACATCACGCATCTCCGGCAACACAGTCACAACCCGGTTGGAACGCGCAGCCACAACCGCGTCCTGCACATTGGCAGACCGGCCCAATTTCTCGATGTTCATCCGTGTCGGAAAGATGACGGTCCGCCGCTTGGCTTCCGCATCTGCAAGCGCCACATCCGGGCGGATCCAGACGGAGTCAACACTCTCATGTCCGTCATGCAGCGCCACATGGTCTGAAGGAGCGATCGCAACATAAAAATGCGTATCGAACCGTTTGGGCATCATCGCCGGGGTTATCCAATGCGCAAAAGGCACCAGCGTATCGCAAGCCAGATGCAGATCATGTTCTTCGAGGAACGTCAGCATATCGACCCTCCCCTTATGCAGATGATCACGCCAAGGCTCCAGCTCCGCCAAACGGGCCGCGCTGACAAAATCAGAACTTCCCTTCGGGCGAGCCAGCAAAACACCACACTCCTCAAAGGCTTCACGGATCGCCGCAACCTGGAGCGCCAATGCACCATCATCCGACGCTGCACCATCACACCGCGCCCGGATACCCGGCGCTTTGTCACCATCATCAAGCTTCCCCCCAGGGAAAACCAGCGCACCGGATGCAAAGTCAATCTGGTGGTGACGGACGACCATAAACACCTCCAGCCCTGCATCACCATCCCGCACCAACATAATCGTTGCAGATGGAATGAGGGGTTTTGCCTGTTTTTCGCTCATTTGCTTGTTCCTGTTTCTTTGCGATTCCCTGTTGAGAACAATTTAACTCAATTTGCGCCGCCTGTTTCAGCCCGATCCTAACGCCTGCCCCTCTAGGCTGTGCTGAAATGTACAAACACCGCATCAACGCGACGTCAATTCTACATTAGCGGGCCATCCCGCCCCGTCACCCGCGGCACAAATGCGAAGGTCAAGATGAGCGAAAACACATTCCCCCTGACGAAAGCAGAACTCGACAGCGCTTTCAACGACGGCCATTTCGCCACATTGTTCCAACCCAAGCTCTCGCTCATCGACGGGCGAACCCTGGGGGTGGAAACCTATATTCGCTGGCACCATCCGGAGATGGGAACTCTTTTACCCGGGGAGTTTCTCGCTTTCGTCTCGGAGCAAAGACGAATGAGCGATCTGACCGATCTGGTTTTACATGAAGCGGCACGCGCAGCATCTCTTTGGCGATCAGAACGACGACACTGGAGCGTTGCGGTCAACCTGAGTGGCGAAGACCTGGAGCAACCGTCCCTTGTTGATCATCTCAGTGACCTGTTTATCGCTTATGCCATACCGGCAGAAGCCCTCGCGATAGATATTTCAGAAAGCGCACTCACACACGAAAACGAGCGGCGCTTTCACGCTCTCGAAACTCTCAGACAAGCCGGTATCCACATTGCTCTGGACACATCAGGGATCGATCTCCTGCCGGCAGAACGCATCAGCGCCAGATATTTCTCTGAGCTGAAAATTGGCGGGGCTTCTCTCATCAAGTTCAGCCGCTCGGTCGCACAGGCGGGGAAAGGACTCATTGCACAGCGCCTTGACGCCGCCGCCCGACATGGTTTGACGGTTACGGCCACCCGCGTGGAAGACATTCATACCGTCAAGCCTCTTGCCGATATGGGCTTCTCCGCTGTTCAGGGGTCTTTCTTCCGTCACCCGGACACGATCGAAGGCCTAAAGTCCTGGTCGTCTGACTGGCTGATCCCGGTCTTGACGGACGAACGTCCCGCACGCACCGACACAATTGCCCGGGCGCGCGCAACTCTCGCCGATCCAGACCTGCTCCTTTTTCCCGAGGAAGAGCTTGCCGACCCACAACCCGCCAAAACAGCTGCTGAAGAAACACCGTCTGAAGCACAGGACGCAACACTTGCCATCTCCCCGGCACTGCCGCCAAACCGCCCCAAACGGGGGCGCCCATGTGCCACCCGTCAGACAGACGACCGCAAACAGATTTTCTTCTCCTGAAAAGGGTTGCCTGGCAGGATTTATTGACTGGTCAGCTCTCCATTGCTCCAGCCCTTATCGCCTCCAGCCCTTATCGTCTCCAGCTCCTGGCATCCATTGCTGATTGCCTCAATGGCAATCAGCAACCTGTCAGACACGTTCAATAATTGTCGCGATCCCCTGCCCGACACCAATGCACATGGTGCACAACGCATAGCGCCCGCCGGTCTCCTGCAGTTGATAAGCCGCCGTCGTCAACAGCCGCGCCCCGCTCATGCCCAAAGGATGACCCAGCGCAATAGCACCACCATTCGGGTTCACATGCGGCGCATCGTCGGCCAGTCCCAGATCACGCATCACCGCCAGCGCTTGCGAGGCAAACGCCTCATTCAGCTCAACAACATCCATGTCGCTCAGGGAAAGCCCCGTTTGTGCCAACACTTTTCGTGTCGCCGGTGCAGGTCCGATCCCCATAATGCGTGGCGGAACCCCGGCCGTTGCCATTCCCACAACACGTGCCATTGGCTTCAACCCATGCGTTTCCACACCATCGGCTGATGCAAGCAACAACGCACATGCCCCGTCATTAACGCCGGATGCGTTCCCTGCGGTTACACTCCCGCCATCGCGGAAAGGTGCTTTCAATTTGGCAAGCCCATCTGCCGTCGTATCGGGACGCGGATGTTCGTCAACGGCGACAACCGTCTCTCCCTTCCGGCCGGAGATTGTCACGGGAACAATCTCCCGCTCAAAGCGGCCATTGTTCAACGCCACACCGGCTTTTTTCTGGCTACCCAGTGCAAACGCATCCTGATCAACCCGGCTGATCTGAAAGTCCTCCGCAACATTTTCGCCGGTCTCCGGCATCGCATCGGTACCGTACTGTGCGTGCATAAGCGGGTTTACAAAACGCCAGCCGATCGTCGTGTCATACATCTGCTGGTCGCGTGCAAAAGCCGTTCCGCCCTTGCTCACCACAAACGGGGCTCGCGACATGCTTTCCACACCACCGGCAATCATCAGATGGGCTTCACCGGCGCGAATGGCGCGGGCTGCCGTGCCGACCGCATCCATACCGGAGCCACAAAGCCGATTGATCGTGCTGCCCGGCACATTGACGGGAAGCCCGGCCAGCAGAGACGACATGCGTGCAACATTCCGGTTGTCTTCGCCGGCCTGATTGGCACATCCGAAGATCACGTCATCAACCAGTTCCCAATTCACCCCCGCATTCCGCTCCATAAGAGCCATCAGGGGAACCGCTCCCAGATCGTCAGCGCGCACAGACGCAAGACTGCCACCGTACCGGCCAACAGGGGTACGAACGGCGTCACAGATATAAGCTTCGGGCTGGGAAGTAGACATAAACAAATAACCTCGCGTCTCGGTAGGATTGAGCGCGAGATTATCAGTTTTCAAATCTCTGGAGGCAAGTTTTATACACCACCCTGTAATGAGAGCGGCCTGTTATGACAGCGCGGTCTAAAGCCTCTTACTGGATAACCCAGTGTTCCGCATGGGGGACTTTGGGTGCAGTCAGCGCCATGCGACTGAGCAGGAAGTCGAGATCATCTCCTTCGAGGTCCGGCTGGGATGTCAACAAGCGCTCCAGCATCAGCAGGCGGAAACGCGCTTTGTCGCCTTCCGCGCCGTTATATTCCATCTCCCGATAAATCTCGATAGCCATACGAAACGTAGGCAGGAGATCTTCGGGAAAACGGGCCCGGGCAAAAAGAGCCCGCAACCCGAGCGGCCCCTTGTCAAGCAACAAGGTCCAAACTTTGCGCGCGGGCAGTTCCACAATCCTTGTCAAGGCAGCCTCGGCAAACATCACCTCCCCCATGCAAAGAGCGCGCAGGATAAGAGATGCCGTCAACTGTCCTTTCGCCATCAACTTGTCGATCAGACGCCCCATTTCGCCAGCATCAATCTCGCTGACAAAATTGACCAGGTTGCGTTCATGCGCATCAGTAATAAGCCTGCGGGCAACATCCGGGGCAATCGCATGTCGCTCCATCAGATAGGCCTGAAGTTCACCAGAAACGGCTGACAAGACATGTTCGACGACACTTGAAGGAAGGTCGGCCCGATGAACCAGTGGTTCAACAACACTCTCATCTCCCGTATAGTGATCTGCAACCCAGGCCAATGTATTGTCATTAAAATGAGCACCCGGGTTTTTCATCAACCGTGCAACAACGCGGCGATTGTCAGTTTCCACCAGCGCGTCAGAAAGGTCTGTCGAGATAGAGGCCCGTCCCGCAATGGCAATCTGTTTGGCAAACGAACCGCGACGGACCAACGCAATCAGGTCGGCATCCGTCAGAACGGGTGAGTCTTCCAGGATAGGCGCGGCAATTTCATCAATGTCATCTGCCAACGCCAGAATGACGGTCTTGGGCGCACCGGGCAAACAGCTCAGTGATTTGGCAAGGCTTTCGCGAACAGCCACCACTGTGTCTTTCGCCAATTGAGTGAGAATAGCCTCGGCAAGTTCGCGCTCGCGTTGTGTAATCAACACATTATCAAACCGCGAGGCAACCTTGGCGCCAATCGCCGCTCGCGATTGTGGTGAAGGGTCGCTCGCCAAAGCCGCGACATCAAACGCAGAAAGTACACTCTCATGGGCCATATCTCGCCCTCCAATCTGTCGGAGAACTTCTCATGAAGCTCTACCGGACGTGTGTTTCAGCGAGATCAGCCTAGCAAGCGCTAGTTAACGAATCATTGGGACTTTCGGCATTTCAAACGTGATGACCAACAAAGTGACATCGAAAAGCATTGAAAGAGAGTAAATCTTCCCGAAACTTAGTCTCGAAACCCCCGAAAATTTGAGCTCAAAGCACCTTATCCTCCCACAAGAGAACGACAGAGAACCGTCGTCCCCGCTCCGGCTTCGCAATGGCTCGTGGCGATTTCAAAATGGCTTCACAGCGTTTCACGCAGATTGTGAAAGAACCCTCGCCACCCGTCAGGAGGTCGTTTCTGCCTGCGCCTTCTCCTTGCGGAAAGGATGGGCCAATTGCGCCACAAAGCCCGCTGGCATGGGCCCATGAATGCCAATATCAACCGGAGGCCGACGATCGGCATCAAAATATGTCCCGAAAAGCAAATCCCAGAGCATCAGGTTTTCACCGTAATTCTTGTTCCCCTCCCGCAGGTCTTTCGAGTGATGCCACCGATGCAACCCGGGTGTATTGAAAACGTAATTCAACAAACCGGTGCGCGTTTCAATGTTGCAATGGGTCAAAATGCCGACAAATGCGGTAAAGGCGCTCACCCAAAGGAAAATCTCAACCGGCGCCCCCATGAGAAACAGAATGGGCTGGCTCAAAATAATGCTGAAGAACGAATCCACAAAGTGAAACCGGCCCGTGTTCACAAACCATAGGCGGGTCACCGAATGATGCACCGCATGAAAGCGCCAGATCAGCGGAATATCGTGGGCAAGACGGTGCGCCCAATATAGACCAAACTCCGCAATCACCAGTCCCAGAACAACCTGCGCGAACATAGGCCAACTGCCCGGCCACAAACCATCTGTGGATCCGGCCGGAGGTTGCACCGTCCCGGCTATCCCAACCGTTGCCGTCACAACAACAAGGATCTGAACCAACCCTTTGTTCAGAAGCGTATGCGCCAGATTGGCAAATGTTTGTTTGTCATCTTGAAGCCAGGCCCGTTCATGCGGCATCAACCGTTCAAGCAACCCCACGATCAGTGCAAAACTGATATAGACCAGGTTGAACATCATCACCGGACTGTCCGTCGTCATCCCAAGTCCCGTGGCAAAAAGTGCAGATGCCAGCAAGCCGGGCCATACAATCATCGATACAACAAGACGTACCTGATCGCCAAATTTTTTATCGTTCACGTCAATCGAACTCACGTTTTCGCCCCTCAAATTCCAGCCATCAACCACAGCCACCAACAGCCTGTTCAGCGCGCATGCAAAATGCAGGTTGCTGCCGCAGGGTCAAGTTTCAAACGTGCCAGTGCAATCTCTTCCCCACAAACCACGCAATAGCCAAATTCACCTTCGCTGATCCGCGCCAATGCCGCCTTGATTTTGCGCAAAGTCACCAGCCGCCGCCGCTCAGTCTCCTGCGCCATAGCCTGCGATTGTAGTGCATCCATTCGACTCAGTCGCCCCACGCTTTGTTGATCGAGTTGAACAACAGCGCTGGCATCTTTCGATACAGACCGAACGGCCTCAAGTTCTTTTAGTTGCGCCTCCAATTGGGTCTTGAATGCCCCAATCTCGGCATCGGACAGGTCAACCATGGCCCAAAGCTTATCATGGACACCGAACGCAAGGGAAAGCGTCTCTTTTGACACATGCGCTGTTTCGTGGATGATCCGCGCAATCTGATATCAAGAACAATCATGAATTCATCGATAAGGGGAAAATCTATGCTCGAAGGTATCCGCGTCATCGAAATGGCAACTTATATCGCAGCACCCGGTGCAGGCGGTATCATGGCCGACTGGGGCGCGGATGTGGTCAAGGTTGAGCCGCTGAGCGGCTGCCCGATGCGGCACTTTCTCAGCAATATCGCAGCCGATGGCCTTCAGGGAAACCCTGTCTTCACGATTGACAATCGCGGCAAGAAAGGCGTGGCGCTGGACACCAGCAAACCGGAAGGTGTCGCCGCACTTAAAAAGCTCATTCGTGACGCAGATGTTTTCCTGACCAATGTTCGCCCCGGCGGGCTGGAACGGGCGGGCCTGGATTATGAAAGCCTGAAAGCCATAAACCCGAAACTGATTTACGCGAGCGTCACCGGCTATGGCCTGACGGGCCCAGACCGCGACAAGCCGGGTTTTGATGTGGCCGCCTTCTATGCGCGCTCAGGTATCGGGCGGATGGCAACCCCCAAAGGACAGGAGCCCGCTCCACTGCGCATGGCAAACGGGGACCATACCACAGCCATGGCGACAGTTGCCGGTATCCTGGCTGCGCTGCTGGAACGCGGTAAAACAGGGAAAGGCAAACTGGTCGAGGCCTCCCTCCTTCGCGCCGGCATCTATACCGGCGGATCAGATATGTCGATCCAGCTCATGTTTGGTAAACTGGCAACCTCCAAGAGCCGCCACGAAGCCATTGCGCCAATTTCAAACTTCTTCCTGACCCAGGACGAACACTGGATAGCGCTCGTACCACGCCAGGGGCAGCCGGACTGGGCCGGGATCTGCCGGGCGCTCGACCGTCCGGACCTGACTGACAATCCGCTATTTGCAAACCCGCGTGCGCGCCGCGAAAATGCAGCTGCGCTGGTAGACATTATGGATGAAATCTTTGCCTCCAAGCCGCTCGCGCATTGGCGTGAACGGCTTGATGCTGAGGACCAGATCTGGTCTCCCATGCAACACCCATCCGAAGTTGTGAAAGATCCGCAAGCCATCGCCGCGGGGGCCTTCGTTGATATTGCAGGACCAGATGGCACGACCACTTTCAAGTCTCCCGCCGGGCCCATCCGCTTCTCCGATGAGGAAGCAGGCCTTGTCGCTCCGGCACCGGAACTCGGACAACATACAGAGGAAGTGCTGCGCGCTGCTGGCCTGACAGACGAAGAATGGCAGGAATTGAAATCAATCGGCGCGGTCGCTTAGCATCGATCAGGAGACGAACGGACCCACGCGTACTCCCCGGTCAAGTGACTGGCTTCACGAGGCGTAAGCACGCAACAGATTGGACGTCCGTTCCTTCTTCAACTCGCTGGATGTATCGTCACTTGCCGGAACATCCAGCGACGCCAGTATGTTGATCACCATCGGATTAAGCTCCATGACCGGACGCGAATAACCCGAACTTACGCGAACCGGTGCACTGGCCCGAGCCCCAGTATAAGCCTCCACACCAAACCGGGCTCCCGCCCGCTCCGACGCTGAAACATCGGCGGATGCAACCCGTTCACTATTCTGCAACCTGTCCCCCGGCAGAGCCGGAGCTTCCTTTGTATCGCCACCATGTTTAGCGATGAGGTTCCGATACACCTCCCGCACGGTGCGAGGGCGCCCACTCTCATCATAGAAAATCGGCTTGTTTGCAGCGGCCGCTTTCGGAAACAGGTCTGCCGCACGACGACCAGGTGCAACCTCCGTCGCCTGAATAAAATCTATAGCCCCACCAGTGCCCAGAAAATGGGAAATGTATAATTCGCCGCCGGACACTTCACGGCCAAGCTCACGTTCCATGCGATTTTCAGAGTCCCGGGTCAACGCCCCGGCCATCAAGGCCGCCGATTGAGGGTTAAACCGCTCGGCAAGAATTGCCTCCTTCATTGCCGGATCAGACACAAAATGCCGCCCATCGGGCCGGATTTCAATCGCCGCAGCAAACCTCCCCAAGCCATAGGCCTCACCGTTCTGCTTGACCACCGAAAGCCATGTCTGATCAATAAACTGGAAGAGACCAGATGCACTGGAAGTCCTTGCTTTTGCTGTGCTTTCCAAGCCGGACTCGCGCATTGCGGTCTGCATCAGATAATCAAAATCCACACCCGTTTCGTCACTCGCACGTGCAACAGCTCGCGTGACCTCCAAAGGTGAAGCAGCAATTTCAAATGATATAGCCGTCATATTTTAATCTCTCCTGCCCAAGAGATCGCAAAGCGCGTGCCACTTTCGGAAAAACTTATCCTCCCCCGAAATCCTCGACCTACCCTTGGAACCCGGTACACTCTCCGGCAGGATTCGAGGAGGAATACATGTCTGAAACGGAAGTCTTGGCTGAAGTCGAAGAAACCCGGCACCACCCCCAACATTCAAAGCCCGGTGACAAGCCCTATCCCCGCGCCATCTATGCCTGGTATGTCGTTGGCGTTCTGGTTGTCGCCTATACATTTTCCTTCATCGACCGGCAGATCCTCAGCCTTCTGGTCGGCCCTATGAAGCGCGATCTCAACATTTCTGATTTCGAGATGAGCCTGCTCCAGGGTTTCGCATTCGCCGTTTTCTATGCGCTGGTCGGCCTCCCCATTGGCCGGATGGTCGACAGCAAGAACCGCGTCGGCATTATTTCAATCGGTATTCTCGTCTGGAGCCTGATGACCGCTCTGTGTGGCACCGCCCGCGCTTACTGGCAATTGTTCATCTACCGGATGGGTGTCGGCGTTGGTGAAGCCGCCCTCTCTCCCGCGGCATATTCCATGCTGGCAGATTACTTCCGCCCCGAACGTATGGGCTTCGCCCTCGGCGTTTATGGTATCGGCGTGTATATCGGCGCAGGGTTGGCCCTCATTATCGGGGCACAAGTTGTCGCGATTGTTCAATCAGCCGGCACAACCACGCTCCCGCTGATCGGCGAGATTTTCCCCTGGCAGGTTGTTTTTCTGGCTGTTGGCTTGCCCGGCATCCTGGTGGCAGCCTGGATGTGGACCATCAAGGAACCGGAGCGCCGCGGCCATATGCGCACAACGGTTGACGAAAACGGAAATGAGAAACATGCCGCACTGCCTCTCTCCGAAGTAGTGAGCTTCATGTGGAGCAACCGGATTACACTCTTCACCCATCACATCTGCTACGCCCTGGGTGCGATGATGGCCTACGGCGTCGCCGCCTGGATACCAAGCTTTCTCCTTCGCACCCACGGCTGGTCAATCGTTGATGCAGGTACCTACTACGGCACAATCGTCATGATTTTCGGGACCGCTGGTGTCGTAGCGGGCGGATGGATGGGCGACAAAGCCGTGTCCATGGGACGTGAAAACGGAAGGCTGCTGGTAATGGGTCTCGGCTGTATAGCCGCCGCTCCTTTTGCCCTTCTCTATCCGCTGATTGATGGCAATATGCCTCTTGTGCTCGTCCTGCTCTCAATCTCTACCTTCTTCTCCACCTTTGCGATTGCGCCAGGCGCGGCGGCGATACAGGAACTGATGCCAAACCAGATGCGTGGCTTCGCCTCCGCCTTCATGATCTTCATCATTACGCTAATCGGCCTGGGTCTTGGCCCTTCCGCCATCGCGGCCATGACCGACTTCTTTTATGCAGACGAAAACATGCTGCGTTATTCGCTAGCGTACTTACCTCCATTAATTCTCCTGGTTGGGGGTGCAGTGGGGCTCGCGGGTTTGAAACCCTACCTCACCAGTCGCGCCCGCGCCGAAGCCTGGATCACAAAAAACGAAACTTGAGAGGCCATAAACAGCCCCTCAACTTCAGACACTGGTACCTGTCGAAAGAATATGAAAATAAATCAGGGCAGGAAAAACGGCCTGACTGGCGTCTATCTTATCGCCAGTCGGCCAGCTGAATAACTTCACCACGCCCGGTATCACCGGCCGCCGGTCGTGGCTTCTGGCTCCAGCCGGATGACTGCCCTACGGCCATTTTTTCGCTCGTATCACGCCGTTGCAGCATGATCGACAAAGCCGCATCAGACAGCGGCTTGCGCAAAAAATCATCCGCACCACCAATCAGTGCCGCCTCGATCTCGGGCGCCTGCCGGTCATGCCCGGTAACGACAAGGGTCCGGTCTCCACCACCGATGCCATATCGCAATGATGCGATCAATGCGCCCAGATTACCTTCTGCAACACCCTCATCCACCAAAGTCAAAGCTGGTTGAAAAAGACGAAAAGCCTTTCTCAACCCATCGGCAGAGGTAACCTCCATGGCATGAAAACCCAGTCGCTCACTCACGCGGATCGCAACCCGGCGTGCAAGATGAGATGGATCAGCTATAAGGCACATACGCATGGCAACCCCGCGTCATAACTCTCAAGACCTGGGACAAATCAGCCCCGACAATGAGAGAACGCTAGCGTCCACTTCTGAAGTAATTGTTAACCATAATGGGAATGCTGTGCCCAAAAAGGCACTTGTTCACATCGCACGCAGTGCGCCGAGCAACGCTTTAGCCGCCTCAGGCGCATACGGAACCGCCGTCCCCACCCCCCATACGGGTGCTGGCCAGGCAGCATCCGCTGCAAACCGGGCGACAACATGCACATGTAATTGCGGCACCATATTCCCCAGTGCCGCCACGTTCATCTTCTCAGCACCGGCATGGGAACGCAGAATACGGCTGGCCCGGTCAATCTCTTCCAGGAAAACAGACTTGCGAGCCTGGGGTACGTCATCAAAGTCTCGAAGGTCCGGCGCACGTGGCACAAGAACAAGCCACGGAAAGCGCGCATCATTCATTAAAAGTACGCGCGAATATGTCCAGTCCGCCACCAGGAACGTATCGGCGGCAAGCCGCTCATGTAGAGAAAAAGTTTCGGGCATATTCCGTCACGGACCTGTCAATCAGAAGGAGACGCTCAATCAGAAGGAGACATAGCCCCCACCGAAGATTGAGCGATGAACCAGTGTCTCGCGGCATATACACCAACAATAAGACCAAGCACCAGCGCCCAGAAGACAAGCAGACCAAGCCAAACAGATATCAGAAACCAGTCCTGCTCCATCAGTCTCTCACCAATCTGCCCCTTGAAACGAAGCAATTGCAAAACCGAATTCAAGCACCCCATCGCAGCGGCTGCAGCCAGCAGACCACCAATACGCACACTCCAACGATTACCTTGCTCTAGCACGAAAACACCTCCCCTAGCGCGAGAGCAAGTGCTCCACCCCGTTACGTCCCGCGCTTTCCCGAGAGGGAAACTACATAGTTTAGGTTAAGCAATCAATCAGTAAGATTTAGGCAGCTCCAGAACCTTCTCGGCAATAAAACTGAGGATCAGCTCACGGCTGACAGGCGCAATTCTCGCGATCATGACTTCACGCATATATCGTTCCACATGGAATTCCTTCGCATACCCCATGCCGCCATGGGTCATGATCGCAGTTTCGCAGGCGCGGAAAGCGGCTTCCGCAGCAAGATATTTCGCTGAATTTGCCTCCGCACCGCAAGCCTGCCCCGCATCGTAAAGAGACGCCGCTTTGAACACCATCAGGTTAGCCGCTTCCAGTTCCGCCCAGGATTTGGCCAGTGGATGCTGTATCGCCTGGTTCTGACCAATCGGTCGCCCGAACACAACTCGCTCTCTGGCATAGGTGGAAGCTTTCTGAAGCGCGATACGACCAATCCCCACGGCTTCCGCGGCAATCAGGATACGTTCCGGGTTCAGGCCATGAAGAAGATAGTGAAATCCCTTCCCTTCTTCGCCAATCAGGTTTTCCCGCGGCACGCGAAGCCCGTCAAAAAACACGGCATTCGTATCCACTGCCTTACGGCCCATTTTCGCGATCTCACGAACTTCCGTCGCACCACCCCGGTCAAGGTCCGTGTAGAACAGGCTTAACCCTTCCGTGGGTTTCCCGCACTCTTCCTTTGGTGTTGTGCGTGCAAGCAACAAAATCTTGTTGGCTGTCTGCGCGGTTGATGTCCACATTTTGCGCCCGTTCACAACATAATGGTCACCCTTGCGTTCCGCCCGCGTGGTGATCGCCGTTGTATTGAGCCCCGCATCAGGCTCCGTCACCCCGAAACAGCATCGCTCCCGACCTTCAATCAAGGGGGTTAACATGCGCGCTTTCTGTTCATCCGTCCCGAACACAACAATCGGCATCGGACCGAACAGGTTCATATGAATAGAAGACGCCCCGGAAAGACAGGCACCGGACTGTGCAATCGTCTGGGCAATCAACGCCGCCTCCATCACACCCAGCCCCGCACCGCCATAAGCCTCAGGCATCGCAATGCCAAGCCAGCCACCCCCGGCAATATCTGCGACGAAATCCTCCGGGAAAACACCATCATCATCCCGGGCAAGCCAGTATTCATCACCATATTTGGCGCAAATTTTCGCAATGGCATCCCGGATCGCGATCTGGTCTTCGGAAAATTCGAAATTCAAAGCCTGCCCTCCAGCGGTTTTTCACGATATCTTACCGGGAGAAACGAAACAGCACCACGCCCGACCATTCGGACGACACGCACAGGAACAGAAATGCCAGGCATATATTTTGAAGAGTTCGAAGAAGGCCATGTTTTCAAACATGCTATCCACCGCACCATCACAGAAACCGATAACACGCTCTTCTCCGCCATGACGATGAACCCTGCGGCCTTGCATCTGGATCACCATTACGCGCAAACACAAACAGAGTTCGGCAAGCCACTGGTCAATTCGCTATTCACGCTCGGCCTGATCATCGGCATTTCCGTGCATGAAACGACCCACGGCACCACAATCGCCAATCTCGGCATGACCGACATTTCCTTTCCAAAACCCGTTTTCCATGGCGACACTATTCGCGTTGAAACAAGGGTCATCGAAAAACGCCGCTCCAAATCCCGCCCGAACGCCGGCATCGTGACCCTGGAACACAAAGGCATCAACCAACATGACGAAGTCATTGCGCTGTGCACACGACAAGCCTTCATGAATGCACGCGAGGAGGGTTGAACCATGAGATCCTTCCTCTTCGTCCCCGCAGACAGTGAAAAGAAGCGCGCCAAAGGCCTCGACAGCGGCACGGATGTCTTGATTGTCGATCTTGAAGACAGTGTCGCACTCAGCAATAAACAGGCCGGGCGTGAGGGTGCGGCTGCGCTCCTGTCAGAACGGCAAAAGACAGACACTTCCGGCAAGGCCCCCATGATTATCGTGCGCATGAACGCACTTGATACCGACTTGTGGCAGGACGACCTCGCTGCAATCGTGCCCGGCGCGCCCGACGCCATCATGGTACCCAAAACAATTTCCGGGGCCTGCATTGCCAAAGTCTGTCATCATCTGCTGGAACTGGAACTCAGACACGGTCTGCCCGAAGGACAGATCAAACTGATGAACGTCGCGACCGAAACCGCAGCCTCCATGTTTAACCTGGGCACCTATCAGAATGTCTCAAAGCGCTTCTTCGCCATGACCTGGGGTGCAGAAGACCTGTCGGCAGATCTGGGCGCCTTGTCCAATCGCGATACACAAGGCCATTACACAACGCCATACCTCCTCGCGCGGAACCTGATGCTGCTGGGGGCCGTTGCGGCAGAAGTCCTGCCCATCGACGGGATTTACAAAGATTTCCGGGATGATGAAGGGTTGGAACAAGAAGCACGCGCCGCCCTGCGTGATGGGTTTACTGGCAAACTCGCCATCCATCCCGCGCAAGTCCCGATCATCAACAACGTTTTCACGCCCACCGAAAGCGACCTCAGCGACGCCCGGGCTGTCGTAAAAGCCTTTGCGGATGCTGGCAATCCCGGCGTGGTTGGTCTGAACGGAAAAATGCTGGATCGACCGCATTTGCGGCAGGCAGAGCGCCTGATTGCGAGAGCAGAGGCGGCACGCTCAAACGCTTCGTGACAGATCTTTTTTCGCCAATCTGGGATGAAACAGTCACAATTAGCCTGAAAAGCTTGTGCTAGGCTCAACTCGCGGCACTGAACAATCGTAATGGCATACGGAGACCTTCAATGCAGACGATCAGACGAACCGTTTCACTTGTTTTGCTGGCCCTCGGCCTCTATGGCGCTTTCATCGTCTACCAGCAGAGCCAGCTCGCTGCCGCAATTGTGGGTATTTTGAGTCTGTGCCTGGCTATCCCGTTTTGGTTGAACCACCGCAAAGCAGCCGCTGCCCGCGCGAATATAGGGAAAGAACCTTCAACCCGCGCCGAACATGGCCTGAGACAGGCGCGTGCCATGGCTATGCGGGAAGAAGGTGAAGTGTCCGGCCTGCCAAAAGGACGTTGACTAGCGCGCGGTCCAGCGACTGACCCGTTCGGCAAGGTCCGGGCGCACCCGGTCTTCCTGGGGCCCGGGATGCCCACCGAGATAGATGAAGCCTGCCACGCGCTCGTCGCCTTCAAGGCCAAGCGCTACGGCGACATTGGCATCAAACGCATACCATTCAGTCAACCACTGCGCACCAAATCCAAGTGCTGTCGCTGCCACAAGCATGTTCTGGCACACAGCCCCCGCCGATAGCTCCTGCTCCCATCGGGGTATCTTCACATGGGACGTCGCACAGGACACAACACAAACCACCGTCGGGGCCCGCAACAGTCGCAGCGTTTCAAGCGCCGCACGCTCTTCTCCCGCATTCGGATCGGCTTTCAGAAAAGCGTCCTTCAACACATGTCCAAAGGCGCCACGCGCCTCCCCTTCAAAGACGATGAAGCGCCATGGCCCCAACTTGCCATGGTCCGGCACCCTGTGCCCCGCCCTCAAGATCAGGTCCAATGCCGCAGCATCCGGCCCGTCATCCGTCATCAGTGCACTCGACACCGATCGACGCGTCAACAACAGGTCAATCAAAGACGGACTTGCTTCCGAAGCAGACATGCATTTCTCCATTTGTGAATGTCAAAGGACATAAGCCTTTTTGAGGAAATTGCAATCGACTCGCAACAATTTCACTGGACATTAATAAAACTAAACTTTTCAATTCTTTATGCTAAATCTCACGCGATACGTGCAATCAGGTTGCATTGCTCTGCTGGTCGGCACCACCTGTGGGGCAAGTACCGCCACCGCAGGTGCCTGGCTACAGGAAACGGGGACCACACTGGCCATTGTCACCGTCCGCCACATTCGCGCTGACCGCATTATCAATCGGTCCAGCGAACTCACCGCCAATGGGCGCTTGAGCAAGGTTGAACCCGAACTTTACCTGGAATACGGCCTCGCCTCCCGTCTCACATTGCTGTCAAAGTTCACGCGCTCAACAGATAAAATCAAGGTATTGGGCCACCAGTTCACCAACACTGATTTCCAGCGTCTGGAACTGGGTGGCCGCGCTTACCTTTTCACGTGGGAAGGCACACGCTATGTCGTCGACCTGATAGCCGGACGCACCATGGGAACGCAGCCCATTGACCCCTCCCTCTCAACCACGGGGCAATTCGACGTTGAGGTCGCCCTCATCACCGGCACGCATTTCGAGGAATGGGGGATGAGCGGCTTCAACGAAACACGGATCGCCTATCGTCACCGTCCCGGCATACGCCCGGCAGAAGCCCATATCGAAGTCACGCTGGGTGTAAACCTCGACACAGACTGGCTTCTACTCCTTAAAAACCAGAACATGAATTCGCTCGGGCGAACCCCGTCACCATTTGGGCACTATCGTTCCAACAAAGCAGAACTCTCGTTGGTGCATGAACTGGAGCCGGGCTTCAGCATTGAAGCCGGCACCCTTCGTACACTTGCAGGGCGCAACGTACTGAAAGAATCCGGCTTCAAGCTTGCATTCTGGTATCGCTTCTAGCCTGCATGAAGAACTAGGCTTTGGCCTCGCGTGCAAGGTCCGGCGGTGTCGCTTCTGCACGCAACGCGGCAATCGCTTCATCGAGATCCATCACAACCTGATCCTTGGAACCAAGACGACGGATCGAAACCTTGTTCTCTTCCGCCTCTTTCATGCCAACGACCATGATGACCGGCACCTTGCCAACCGAGTGCTCACGCACCTTGTAATTGATCTTCTCGTTCCGCGTATCGCTCTCAACCCGCAGCCCGGCAGCGCGGAGCTTTTCGGTAACAGCAAGGCCATACGGGTCAGCTTCCGACGTAATCGTCGTGACAACCGCCTGCACCGGCGCGAGCCACAAAGGAAGTTTGCCCGCACAGCTCTCGATCATGATGCCGATGAAACGCTCAAGCGTACCAAGGATCGCCCGATGCAGCATGACGGCATATTTGCGGGACCCGTCTTCCGCGACATAGGTCGCGTTCAAGCGCTCTGGCAGAACATAGTCGAGCTGCAGCGTACCCACCTGCCAGGAGCGACCAATCGCATCTTTCAGATGGAACTCAAGCTTGGGCGCGTAAAACGCCCCCTCACCCTCAGCAACAACATATTTGTGGCCTGTTGCTTCAAGCGCGGCCCCGAGTGCCTTCTCAGCCGCGTCCCAACGCTCAATCGTACCACCAAACTTTTCCGGACGCGTGGCAAGCTTAATGACCACATCCTCAAAACCCATATCTTCGTACACAGCATAAAGCAGATTGACGAAATGCTCCGTCTCCGACTGGATCTGTTCTTCCGTACAGAAAATATGTGCATCATCCTGCGTCATCTGACGCACACGCATGAGCCCGTGCAACGCACCATGCGCCTCGTTCCGGTGACAGCAGCCAAACTCCGCCATACGCATCGGCAGATCGCGGTAAGACTTGATGCCCTGATTGAAGATCTGCACATGCGCCGGGCAGTTCATCGGCTTGATCGCCATCAGATCCGCATCACCGGACAGAACCGGACCTTCATCCTCCGTGTTCGGTACTTCGTCCGGCACGACAAACATGTTCTCGCGGTACTTGCCCCAGTGGCCGGACTGTTCCCAGAATTTCGACGCCATCAATTGCGGCGTTTTCACTTCCTCATAGCCAGACTGGTTGAGCCTGCGGCGAATATAGGCCTCAAGCTGATTGTAAATGACGAACCCTTTAGGGTGCCAGAAGACAGACCCCTGCGCCTCTTCCTGAAAATGATAGAGGTCCATTTCGCGGCCGATCTTGCGATGATCCCGCTTCTCCGCCTCTTCAATCATATGCAGATACTGCTTGAGGTCTTTCTCACTCGCCCAGCACGTGCCATAGACCCGCTGCAACATTTCATTGCGACTGTCGCCACGCCAATAAGCGCCTGCAAGTTTGGTCAGCTTGAACGCCTTGCCAAGCTTGCCCGTAGACGGCAAATGCGGTCCCCGGCAAAGGTCGAGCCAATTGCCCTGACGGTAAATCCGCACATCCTCGCCTGCAGGAATGCTTCCAATGATTTCGGCCTTATAGTCCTCGCCGATTTTCTTGAAATAGGCGACAGCCTCATCCCGGTCCCAGACCTCGCGAATGATCGCTTCATCCCGGTCAACAATCTCGGCCATCTTCTTCTCGATGGCTTCAAGGTCTTCAAGCCGCAAAGGCTCCTTCGGCGCGAAATCGTAGAAAAAACCGTTTTCGATTACAGGGCCAATCGTGACCTGCGTGCCTGGAAACAATTCCTGCACGGCTTCCGCCATCACATGTGCCGCATCATGGCGCAGCAGCTCAACGCCGTCTTCACTGTCGGGCGTAACAATCTCAACGGCGGCATCCCGGTCAATCACCGAGCAAAGATCATCCATCTTGCCATCAATTTTGAGCGCCACGGCCTTCTTGGCGAGTGACTTGGAAATGCTTTCCGCCAGTTCAAAACCGGTAAGCGGTGCCGCAGCCTCACGAATGGACCCATCCGGCATCGTCAACTTGATCATTTCTCGTTCCTTCCAGCCTCTGCACAGGCGCAAGAGGCATTACTAGCAGGCATGTCTTGGCGAAGCGTGCGTGACCAATGGCCGTAGCGCCAGGGTGCATACCATGGCTGCACCGCCAACATTTCCGGCACCGGATCAAACCCATGTGACCCCCAGGGGTGACATCGAAGGATACGTGACAAGGCGAGCCAACCGCCGCGCCACCCGCCATGCTGCGAAACGGCCTCAAGCGCATACGCCGAACATGTCGGCAAATGCCGGCATTTCGGTCCCATCAAGGGCGAAAGCGTCCAGCGATAAAGCTGAACCAGCCCGATCAGGAGATACGCAAGCGGACTGCGCCGCATGGCTTTTCCTTCATTGGTTTGACCGACCGCCACAGATCCGTGTCGGCCACGCAAGGATTCGCAAAAATCCATAAGCTCTAACTATCGTCAATATTCACGCCGCTCAACAGGCGGAAGGCCCAAAAACAGGCAAAAACCCGGCCAAAACCGCCCTGAAACAGCGCATTGCATCAATTTGTGTGAATTGGGGCCCGGAACGGCAAATCGTCAGGGGCCAGCCGGCTCGGGGTCAGGCCGAGCCGGTGCTAGTGCCCGTTCTGGTAAGAGTGGTGCCGGTTGCAACCTCCAGCACGAAACACACACGATCACCGCCGACTGTAAAGCCGCCCGTCCCGATCCAATTGTGTGTCACTTGGTTCATCATCTCACCTCAATAGCGGTTTTATAGCAGAAGCGTAAGCACGAGGTAAACCGGCTAGCTGGATAGCTCTGGATTGCCGGAACAAGTCCGGCAATGACGATTGGGTTTTCCAGTGCATGGCCACGCATACAGGCCGTCATCCCGGACAGTCAGAATGACCGAGCCGGGATCCATTTATTTATCAGAACTTGAGGCAAATCACGATGGACCCCGGATCAAGTCCGGGGTGACACATCCCGCAACAGGCTAAACTAGACCAAAACCTGTCGCGCTCTGACTTGTTCCACCGATGTCCAGTTGAGCATATGACTTTTAGCGGGAAGCCCGGCAGGCGTTGGAGTTGCGGAGAGTATGAGAAAGTAGAACACGAACTTGCCTCATCAAAACTTGCTTTCTGTCGTCATTGCCGGACTTGTTCCGGCAATCCAGAGCCAAGTCCAAAAGCATACGCGCATCGCGCCTGGACCCTCGGAACAAGTCCGAGGGTGACGCTTGAGAATGGGTACGATCTGGAACATGAAACAATGGTGCTGAGCGCCAGTCAGCCGCGCTCCGACGCGGCACCCATTTGCTAGCGTACGACGGGAGGGACATAGGGCGGCATGTTCACAGCTCGATCAGGTCCATCTGCCCCCTCCAAATCAACACCAAATTCCAGGCCGGAAAAATCGACCTCAAGCAGATTCATGGAGGGATATTTGCTTCTCAGCGCATTCAAATCCCGCTCCCAACTATTGAGATAGGCAATGTCGTCGAGAAACGAAATTGGCATTCCGAAAAGGTTGTGGCCTTTCCCCATAGTGAAGTTGAAATCACCCATATAAGTGCTTTTGCCGCGCTTGATAGAAAACGGAAGCGAGAAGTCTGAGGATGGGTAATACGACGCAACACCGGTGCTGACCGACCAGCGATGGATTTCATATTCGCCGGGTGGCAACCTAAGAGCAAACAAATGCCCGCCGCCCCCGCTCAAAAGAAAATCGAAGCCATTATTCTCTTTCCAGGCGGGCCCAAGTATGCCGTCAGCGGTTTTGACACGTCGAACGTTATTGCCATCACTATCTCTGAAGGAAACAGTAATCTCTGCAATTTTCCACCCTTGCTGCGAAATAGAAAACAGCAAGAGACCTTCCGTTTCGGTGGGGCTAAGCTCCTCGGTCGTTGGAAGGGAGCTTGTCGCACAAGCACCCAAGCCAAGAAACGCAAGCGATATAACCGCTAAAACCAGAGAATTCTTCATCGCACACCTCAATCACCCACTCGATGATCGAACATTAATGAGAATCGAAAGTTTAGCAAGTGGTCGCCGAGCTAGATTTGACGCTCACCGGTTTGCTTCTAAAGCCTGATCGACCGCATCGCAGGTGGCGTCAAACGTGAGGAGCGTGGACGCATGCCGCGCCTTATACTCGCGCACAGGTGTCAGCACTTCTGCATCCACCCATTTGCCGGACGGCGGCTCGCCACCCTCTTTCAGCATCTTGCGCATCGTGTCGCGAAGCACATGCAGCTCCTCAGCTGTAGACCCCACCACATGCGCCGCCATGATGGAGGATGAGGCCTGACCAAGTGCACACGCCTTCACGTCGTGGGCAAAATCCACAACCCGGTCGCCATCCATTTTGACCTCGACCGTAACCTTGGACCCGCAAAGCTTGGAAACAGCACTCGCGACACCATCCGGCGCGTCGAGATGCCCGATACGAGGAATATCCGCCGCCAGCTGCAAAATCCGCTGATTGTAAATGTCATCCAGCATCAAACACCCGTCATTTGTGCGCTAGGCTTTGCGCCAACTTGTGCCGCCGGCACTATCTTCGATCAGAATACCGGCCGCCGCCAGCTCATCACGAATACGGTCAGCTTCCGCAAAATCCTTCGCCGCTCGCGCCGCGTTCCTCGCCTCTATTTGGGCCTCAATGGCGGCTGCATCAAGCCCCCCTTCAGCAGAAGGTCCACCTTCAAACCAGGCCCTGGGATCGTCCTGCAAGAGCCCCAGCAAATGCCCGGCCTGCAAAAGTGCCGCCTTGAGTTCGGCTTTCGCCGCCCCGTCGGTCGCAACATTTGCCTGTTTGGCGAGGGCGAAAAGTTCAGCCAAAGCCTTTGGCGTATTGAGGTCGTCAAGCAACGCCGCGAGAAACGCTGACGGCACCTGGTCCCCGTTTGCGGGCACCACATCGCCAAGTGCCTTCAAGGCTCCATAAAGCCGGTCGAGCATCGCCTTTGCCTGTGGCAGTACATCATCATTCCAGTCGAGCGGCTGACGGTAATGGCCGTTGAGCAGCGCAAGGCGGATCGCTTCACCCGGTGCCTGCTCAATCAAGTCATGCACTAGCAACACATTGCCCAGTGACTTCGACATTTTCTCCGAGTTCATGTTCACAAAGCCATTGTGAAGCCAATAGCGCGCGAACGCCGCGCCCTCATGGCTGCAGACACTTTGCGCCACTTCATTCTCATGATGGGGAAATTGAAGATCAATCCCGCCACCGTGAATATCAATCGTCTCGCCCAGATGCTTTTCAATCATGGCCGAGCATTCAATATGCCAGCCCGGGCGACCCCGCCCCCACGGGCTTTCCCAACCGGGTTGTGCATCACTGCTGGGCTTCCAGAGCACAAAATCCGCCGGGCTCTTTTTGTAAGGTGCAACCTCAACACGCGCACCGGCAATCATCTCGTCCATCGGCCGGCGCGACAATGCGCCATAATCAGGGAAGCTTGGCACATCGAACAGCACATGGCCTTCCGCCACATAGGCATGCCCCGCTGCAATCAGCCGCTCCATCATGGCGACCATTTCAGCAATCGTCTCCGTCGCCAACGGTTCAATGTCAGGCCGGGCAACCCCAAGCGCGCCCATATCAGCACGGTAAATATCCGCATAGCGTTCCGTAATTACAGAAATCTCGACGCCTTCTTCGGCCGCCTTCTCGATGATTTTGTCTTCAATGTCGGTAATGTTGCGCGCGTAAACAACATTTGGATAAAGATGCCGAAGCACACGCGCGAGTACATCAAACACAACCGCCGGCCGCGCATTCCCTATATGCGCATGATTGTAAACCGTCGGCCCACAGACATACATGGTCACCCGGTCCGGGTTCAAAGGCGCAAAAGCGTCCTTAGAGCGTGTCAGGTTATTATGCAGGTAAAGCGTGCGCTGGGAGCTGGCAGTCATGTCTGTCTCGCGAATTCTGTCTTCTTGGGAAGCGGGCCCCACCACCCGCAACCGGCGCGAGCTGGCTAAGCCAGTGATTCTGTTTGTATTTTTCTACAGCTTCGACAGGTCATACCAAATCTCCTGCTGCGAGGATATACATCAAAAAGGCGGGTTTCCAACCTTTATGGGCCCCAAATCCTAAAATATCTCGAACATGGGTCCGTTAAGCTTTGCACATGCTAGGTCAAGACCTCCCTTGATAGGTCTTTTGCGCAACGCTATATGCATCCTTTAGACGGTGTCGCATCAGCTGCAGCATGGCATAAGACCCGTGCTTGATGGGCAAAATGATCAGCGCCGGAAGCATTCCGCTTCTGACTGATCGTGACTTGAACCGGACGTACATCAGCGTGGCAAAAACCACGAGCGTTCGGGAAACCCCAAACGAGATTGGTCATATGGACATGAACTCTGTAGTAGAAGATTTGAAAAAAACAGCCTCACAAGACGCGCGCCCAAGCCGCAAAGAAGCTGAAGCCGCGGTACGCACGCTCATTTCATGGGCGGGCGACAATCCGGAACGCGAAGGCCTGCTCGAAACGCCAAAGCGTGTCGTTAAAGCCTATGAAGAGTTCTTTGCAGGCTACAACGAAGACCCGGATGAAGTTCTGGGCAAAACCTTTGAAGAAGTCGAAGGCTATGACGATATGGTCATGCTGCGCGACATCGATCTGGAAAGTCATTGCGAGCACCATATGGTTGCCATCCTGGGCAAGGCGCATATTGCCTATGTTCCAACCAATAAAGTGGTGGGAATTTCCAAGCTGGCACGTGTGATTGAGATCTATGCCAAGCGCTTGCAGACCCAGGAAACCATGACCGCACAGGTCGCAGAGACCATCAATCGGGTTCTGGCACCAAAAGGCGTTGCCATTCTGATCGAAGCAAAGCATCAATGCATGACGACACGCGGCATCAAGAAACCGGATGTTGCAACAATCACCAGCCAATTCACCGGTGTCTTCAAGACAGACCCGAATATGGAACGGCGTTTCCTCACCATGCTGCGGGGCTACTAAGCCCCGAGCCACGGAAACCCGCTCCCAACGAAACAAAGGAGCAGCGCCCCGTGACCAGTCTGCCGACATTTGCAAGCCTTTCCTCGAAATCAGAAATCGAGGAAGGGCTTCTTTTTGCACCCAAGTTTGACGAGCGCGGCCTCATCCCCGCCATCACCACCGATGCAAAAACCGGTGAACTGCTGATGCAGGCCTGGATGAATGAGGAAGCCCTCGCCCGCACCATCGCGACCGGCGAAGCCTGGTACTGGAGCCGCAGCCGGAATGAGCTTTGGCACAAGGGGGCAACCAGCGGTCAAGTGCAGATCGTGAAAGATATCCGCACCGATTGTGATCAGGATTCGGTCTGGCTCATTGTCGAACCACAGGGAAACAGCGGCTGCTGCCATGTCGGCTTTCGCTCCTGCTTCTACCGCTCTGCCCCCGTCGGCCAGACAAAGGGTGACGCAAAGCTGGTCCGCGATCAGGAAAAACTCTGAGCGCTTGATGATGGCAGAAATCGTTGAAATCAGTGCCACCTACGACAACAGGGACGACGCACTGGATGCGGCAAGATTGCTTGTGGACTTACAGCTGGCAGCCTGTGTACATGTTGAGGGTCCAATCACCAGCATATATCGATGGGAAGGGAAAATCGCGGAGGAAGCCGAATGGCACCTGACAGCGAAAACAAGAACCGATCTCCGGCATGCCGCCATCGAGCATATGGAAAAGACACATCCCTATGAACTGCCGGCGATCCTAAGCCGGGACATCCAGACCTCCCCTGCTTTCGCAGCCTGGGTTGCGAACGAGACCAAAACCTGACGGACACAGAATGCACAAGACCAGACCCTAATTGGGTCAGCCACCCCCACCTATATTTTCCTATTTAGAAACATCCCCATGTCACACTGATGATGAGTGTGCATGAGCACCAGAACGGCAAATAACATGTCAAAAGTTAAAATCGGTATCGCATTCGGATCTGGGGTCGCACGGGGGTGGGCGCATATCGGTGTTTTGCGTGGCCTCACAAAAGCGGGCTATGCCCCTGACATTATCTCCGGCACGTCCATCGGTGCCCTGGTCGGCGGGTCCTATGCTGCCGGAAAATTGAGCCAGCTCGAACAATTTGCACTTTCTTTCCACGGCCGCAAACTCATCAACCTGCTTGATTTGCGGCTGGGGGGTGCAGGGCTCATTGGTGGCAAACACCTCGCCCGCGCGATGGAGGAGCATCTGGGCGACGTCCAGATCGAGCATCTAGGGCGAACCTTCATCGCCGTCGCAACCGAATTGTCGACCGGACATGAAACCTGGTTGCGCCAGGGCTCAATTGTCGAAGCTATTCGCGCGTCATACGCATTGCCGGGCCTGTTTGAGCCTGTCTCCCACGAAGGTCGCTGGTTGATCGACGGCGCACTCGTCAACCCCGTACCTGTCTCACCCTGTCGGGCGATGGGGGCCCGGCTGGTGATCGCCGTCAACCTCAACGCCGATGCTCTTGGCACCGCCAACATTTTTGACGGTCACACCGTAGAGACCATGTCCGGCGAACCGGTATCCAGTAAAACCCGTCCAGACGAAACCGCAGATGACGAAACACACAAGCACAGCTGGTGGGCGAGAACGAAAAACCGGGTCTCCCCTTCCGAGCGTACAATTGCCCGTCATTTTCTGGGAACAAAAAAGAACGCCCCGGGCCTCACCAGCGTCATGTCCGGTGCACTCAACATCATGCAGGACCGGCTCTCGCGCTCACGATTGGCGGCAGATCCTGCTGATGTCATCATCACACCACATGTGGGGCATATCAGCCTGATCGAATTCGACAAGGCAGAAGAACTGATCAGCCTGGGGGAAGCCGCAGCAAACCACGCCCTCCCCTTTATCGAAGAAGCAATGAAGCGATTGAATGGCGGCGTTGAAACGCCAGCGCTTCAACCTGTTGCGATGTAAAGCCGAAGCTGCTCCGCTTCCATCTCGGTTTCGGCAAGCCTGTGCTTCACCACGTCACCAATGGAAACAATGCCGATCAGCTTGTCATCTTCAACAACCGGCAGATGACGAAACCGACGACCGGTCATCAGGCTCATCAACTGGTCCAGCGTGTCTTCGCGCGTACAGGTAATCACGTTCTGCGTCATCACCTGCCCGATCTCCATGTCCAGAGCCTCAGCACCGGCAACCGAGAGTGTGCGAACAATATCACGCTCCGAAACAATACCGCGAACCCGGTCGCCATCCATGACAACCAGTGCCCCGATTTTCTTCTCGGTCAACAGGTGCGCAGCCCTGGCAAGTTTTGTAGACGTATCAACAGTGGTGACATCGTCACCTTTACCTTTGAGAATGGCCTCAACGTTCATTGCGAATTCTCCCAATCACGGGTCCAAACCGCGCCGTCAGGCGATTGCCGAAGAGCCACCCGTCTTGTCGCGGGCTTGCGAGCCCCTTCGATGGAAAAAGAGCCTAAACTCGTTTTTTTCACACCTTCGAGCACACAGGGTAAAATCATGTGCGAGACGAGGCACCGATGCAAGACCTCATCTTAAATTACCGTAAACACGGGCCGTTTTCGGCCACAATTAGGCCCTACCACGTGTCAGAATAGAAAAACAACGCCAATAGAAAGCGTGACGCATGCGTCACCCTTCTTCCGCTGACGGAGAAAAAACATGTGGGGAAGCCTCTACACAAAACGACTGACCCAGGATCTGGACCAGTGGGTGGCAAAAGGCTGGGTCACGAGTGACAACGCAAACGCTATTCGGGCATCGCTGGACAATGGCCACGCCGCAAGCCGCCTTCCCACCATTATCTCCATCCTTGGGGCCATTCTGATCGGTTTCGCAGCTATGGCGTTTGTTGCCGCCAATTGGCAGGACATGTCAAAGGCTCTTCGCCTGGGTCTTCTTTTCGCTGCCATGGGTGCGACCTATGGAATTGCCATCTGGACGCTCCTGAAAAAATGGACAGGTTTCGGCGAGACAGCGCTTCTCATCGGCACGGGGCTCTTTGGCGCAAACATCATGCTGATCGGCCAGATGTATCACCTGCCATCGGACTTCTCTGCCGGCATGCTGGCATGGGGCCTCGGTGCCGCAGTCACGGCCTGGGCGGTCCGGTCTCGTTCAGCGCTGATCGCAAGCCAGTTGATTTTCCTCAGCTGGTTTTTCAACGATGTCTTCTCTGAGACACTGCAGCTCACGTACCTTTTGCCGTGGCTCGCAACCACAGTCCTCGCATTTCGCATCAACTGGGCCCCGGCCAAACATATGACCATGCTGGGACTTCTTGCCTGGCTCCTTGGCAATGTACCGGTCCTCACCGACATGTTCGCATTGGGACCATGGGAAGCACTCACAACCGTCACCTTCCTGCTCACCCTTGCATGGATTGCTGCCATCTGGGGCGAGGCATCGGGCTTTCCTTTCGCCCGCACGGCGCAAGCCTATCTCTCGATCAGCGTCGTTGTGGTGCTTTGGTTCACTCAGGTCGCCGACGAATTGGTTGCAAGCCACACGACACTCACAGCTCTTGCACTCACCATCCCGCTCACGCTCGCGGCGGCTACCTTCGCCTTAAGAAACATTCCGCAATTGAAACCGCTAGATATTCTGGCGTTCGGGGCTCTTCCCGCGCTGCCGCTCCTCGCTGGCTTCACGATGAATGAGGAAAGCGGACCCGTGCTCTGGATCATGGCCCCACTCATTCTCGGTCTCTCCATCTGGCTCGTGACACTTGGGGCACGACAACTCAACCGCTTTCTGGTCAATTTGGGATTTGCGGCATTCGGCGCTGAAGCGCTTTTCCTCTACTTCGAAACCTTCGGCACCCTGCTCGACACGGCTGCCTTCTTCCTCATCGGTGGTGTGTTTCTGATCGCAGGGGCTTTCCTTCTGCAGCGTATGCGACAGCGCACCTTGCCGCCACCCCCAGCCTCAGTCGCAACCGAGGAGGTCGCTCCATGACACGCACCCGCATCATCATTGGTATCACCGTCGCGGTTCTCTTCCAGACCACCATCCTCAGCCAGATGGTGTTGGGACAGGTTCGACTTCTCAACTCACCCATAGAGGCCGTGCTGAAAACAAGACCAGTGGATCCTCGAGACATTTTTCGGGGCGACTATGTGATCCTGAATTACGAAATGGAACAATTGCGCAGCGATCAGGTGGAGATTGCCGACAATCTGAAAGCAGACCAGGACATCTATATCGTTCTCAGTCTCACCAGCCCCTACGCGACACCGTTGAAAGTGCTGGCGTCCCCACCTGGGCAACTGGAAGCCGGTCAGGCAGTCATCCGTGGAACACTGAACTGGTTCGACGGCGGAGAAAATCCCACCACCGACACGGACTGCATTGACTGCAAAAATCTGTTTATCAACTTGCCCATCGACAGCTATTTCGTGCCGGAAGGTACAGGGACTGACATTGAAGAATATCGAAATGAACGCGCGCTCGGCGTCATCGTTGCACTCAACGAAGACGGTGATGCAGCAATCAAAGGCCTGATGCTGGATGGCCGGAAAGTCTACGACGAGCCACTGTTTTAAGCAGACGCGCTGATAACAGCGGCAAAACTCCCGGGCCTCACTTTGAGGCCCGGAACTTCATTTGGGTGGTCGGCCTAGAAGCTCGCCCAGTTACCGTGGAAACCGTAGGGCACACGCGTGGGCAATTCAGCAGAACCGACAGGCCCTTTGGATATGTCCTGAGTATCCAGCACAACAAAATCAGAAAGGTTCTTGTTGCCGTCATAGACAAGCGAGACAATATGGCCGTCCCCCTCTGCCGCATTCTCATGGCGCGGTACGAAGACAGGCTCATGCACGAAACATCCAGGACCAGGCTCCCAAACCTTCCGGGCACCTGATTTCAGGTCAACATGGACAATCGTATCATAAGGCGCTCCTGGTGCTTCCGGCCGCTGCATCGTCGCGTAGAAACCTTGCGTATAAGCATGGCCGACAAACCGCTCATCAAAGCGCGGGAACTCGCCCCCCATATCGGTCAGCAAGGTCTCGGTATAACCGTTCGTATTGCCATCAAGATCAAACGTCCAGCGTACCAATTGCCCAAGTTCGGTACCAAGGTCCGTCACCTTGTTCCCGTCAACATCTGGGAACAAGGGCGCGCGCGAATACTTCATAACATCGGCAATAACTTTCGTATGCCCGCCCTCATGCACCGTATAGGCGTTCATCGGGTGATAGACATAGCAGGGATCGCCCTCAAACCAGCGGATACGGTCCACACTTTCATGCCGTCCCATAATCCCGATCCAGCTGGACTGGCTCGGATCCCAGGCGATCGTCGGACCGCCCTTCATGATGCGTTCAACATCAATAGTCGCGGGAAAGATCGGAAAAATGACATGCTCGTCCGTGGTGATGAAATCATGCACCATGCTCGCATAAGGCGCCTTGAACATTTCTGTCCGGGTCATCGTGCCATCAGCCGCCACCACATTGTAGGAAATATCGGGCGACCCAGGTCCCGCAGCCATATACCCAAAAAACAGCATTTCGCCGGTCTTCGGATCAAATTTCGGGTGCGCCGTCATCGGCCCTGAATATTTACCTTTGAACGTGGACGGCCCCTCCGTCTCAAGCGTGCGCATATCCATCAGCATCGGGCTTGACCCCTCATCCAGCGCCCATAGCTTGCCTGCATGCGCCACCACATTGGTATTCGCAACATTGCGCGGCACCCCTTCAGTACCAGGTGCGGACTGCCCCCCAAAACTTGTGGACAGAAGTCTTTCACCCTTCTCCCGCTGTAGCTTGTATTGCTCCGTCCGGACCCAGCGATTGCGGTAACTCGCCTTGCCATCCTCAACATGGATTGCATGGATCATGCCCTCGCCCAGAAACCAGTGGTGAGAATGCCCGATGGGTGGAAACATCGGATTGGGCCCGTTTCGATAAAGAGCCCCATGAAGGTTGGCCGGAATCTCACCCTTTACCACCAGATCGGGCGCATCACATTCAGCCATTACCGGCGCGAAATTGTTCTGCAACACAGCTATGTTTGGAAATGGTTTTGTCATAAAGCCCTCCTCGGCAACGACAGGTCCCAGTACGTTGCCATTAAAATAACACTGTTATATAATTCAGCAAGCGGGAAGCCTGCACAAAATTAGAAGCGCACTCAGACACAAATGAACACGGACACAAAACAACGGAAAACCCGACGCATTTCGGCAGAGGCTCAACGCTCGGAAATTCTGGATACAGCCAGCGAAATGCTCGCCAAATCAGGGCCCGACGGCCTCTCCGTGCGAAAGTTGGCCACCATGCTCGGCACCTCCACAATGGTGATTTACACCGCTTTCGGGGGCAAGGACGGCCTCATTACCGCTCTTTACGAAGAGGCTTATGAGCGCATGGCCCAGATGCAGGAAAGTGTCCCGAGGCCGGCAAACCCGCTGGAATGGCTGGCCCGTCTGGGCGCCGCATATCGGCGCTTTGCCCTTACCTTCCCTGCCTACTATTCGCTCATGATCTCGTCGACATTGCCGCTCGCCACAACACAAAGTGACGAACCGGTTGCGCGCGGGATCGCCCGCCAGCGTGCCTATCAGTCAATTGAGGATTGCGTTGCCGCCTGTCAGGCCAAAGCCTATTTCGATCCGGCTTTGAAGCCCGCGGACATTACGGCCGTGCTTTGGGCGACGGTACATGGTCACGCCAGTCTGGAGCTGGCCGGATTTCATGCCACCCACGAAGACGCAGAGCGCGCCTTCCAGTTACTCACCAGGTCGATCCTGATCGGACTTTTGACCGGCAAGGGAAAATCCTATTGGTCAAGGCAGCAGGTATCACCGTAGACCTGCAAACCGGATCGCCCGGATACAACCCTATGACGTGTCATCGTTCACATCTTCTCGTGCGGGAAAACGCCCCAGGGGAAATGGTTTGTCGTCCTGGCCGAACGTAATATAGGCAAGGCATTCGCGGGTATAGGCCGCCAGGCGCTGGCTGAACGACAGGAGCTCGGCATTTTTCTCACCTGTGACAAAGAGCAAAACAAGCTGCACAGCACCTGACACGATGGAAAGAGCAAACGCGATCCGGCCGAGGATCCAAAATCCGATCATGTAAAGAAGCCGCTGCCAAAGAGGTTCGCCACCAACCTCTTCATCATCAAAAAAAGCATCCTCGACATCTGGATCATTAGGTGTTGACGAACTGCTCATAGGGGGTCTCCGGCAACAAGTCAAAAAAGGCAGCATCCCACTGCCTTTTGTAAATGGTTACTTTATGGAGAATATCAATACCAGCGCAACGCTCCGCAACCGGATGAAATCCTAGTCACCACGCCACTTCCCATAACCGACATTGCCAGGACCGCCGGAAGGTGACCGTTTCATCGGGTCAAACAAGCCAAAAAGAAACAGGCCTGCCAGAAATCCGCCCAGATGGGCCTCCCACGCAATCGAGACTGTTTCGCCATCCAGCGTAAGACCGGAAAGACCAAATACGAGATTAAGCGCCAACCAGACACCAACAAACAGAAGTGTGCGCCGGTCTGTCAGCGCACGCAGGATCGTGGCTTGCGCCCGCGGCGCGCCGGGCAATGATGGATCGCGGGAAGTCATCAGACCAAGCGGTCCATCGCCCAGAAACACAAACCGCGCCGCACCACCCATCAGGCCGGAGATCGCGCCGGAGGCCCCAACCACAAAAGCCAGTTCGCCCGCGTGGATCACCACATGGGTGAGACCACCCACAATACCCGTCACAAAGAAAAACACGACAAAGCGTATCGCACCAAAACGGCGCGCGAGCGGCGTCCCGAAAGCCAGCAACCAGACACAATTGAAAATCAGATGCGTCCAGTTTGCATGCAGAAACATGTGCGTCACAAATCCGGCCAGGTCGATAAACAATCCACCTGGCAAAGGCAGATATTCACCCGTTGGCAAAGGGGCAAAACGCGCCGGGCTCAAGGCGAAATACGCAACCAGTCGGTTTTGCTCCGATGGGTCGAGAAACAGGCTGATGACATGCACCCCTGCCAGCATGCCAATCAGGCCGATGACAACGGCAGGCGCGTTAAACGCCGGTGGTTCCTGCATACGTCCAGTGTCTTTGTCAAATTCAGCCACGGCTCAGTGCTTCCTCTACAAGCGGCAAACGATCATTGCCAAAATACATATCATCTCCGTTTACAAACATCGTAGGCGACCCGAAGCCACCCCGGGCAATCACCTCTTCCGTGTTCTGGCGCAAACGGTCTTTCACATCGGCGTCCTTGATCCGTGCCGCGACATGGGCAGGATCAAGCCCCGCTTTCGTACAAATCTCCGCCAAAACGTCGGGCTGCGAAATATCCTGTAACGCGCCCCAGTAAGCCTCAAACGTCGCCCAGGCAAATGGAGGCAACTTCCCTTCGTCCCCGGCAACAATCGCTGCCCGCATCGGATCAACCGCCCGCACCGGAAAAACCGGCGGCTGGCCAATCTTCACGCCGCAAAACCGCGCCCAATCCTGCAAGTCTTTAAGATAGTAGCGGGATTTGACCGGATGCGGGTTCGCCCGCGTCTCGTAAACCTGATCGTTAACGGCATTGAAAATGCCGCCAACCAGCACCGGTTTCCAGACAATTTCAGCACCCGTGCGCTTAACCATATCCTCCACCCGGGCGAAACAGAGATACGTCCAGGGGCTCGAACAATCGAAGTAGAATTCCAGCACCGCCATGATCAGCGCCCTCCCTTGGCTAATATCTCGCGTCATCGCGGGCGGAGTGTGGCCGCTCCCCGACGGATTCGCAAACAGAACGGCTTTCCCGTCACGAATTGTCCCGGGATGAGACACCGCCCGGCGAAACCTTAACGTATTGGCTGTCCCGCCCGGGCACGTCTCGGGCCAGCTGACGCCAATCCTTAACGCGCACAAGCCGAAAACCCGACATTTTTGGCCGTTTTTCCCCAATCATTAAGATTTGAACAAAGCTGGCATGCCCGTTGCTACTTACTGGACAAGCTAACAAATGATTGAACGAAAACAGCAATGACCGCCAACCGCATCCATAACCTGAGCCTTGCAGCAGCATTGAGCTTCGCACTTGCCCTACCGGCCCTGCCGGCAGGCATTTTCGACGCCGCCCCTGCCGTAACGACCTCAGGCACCGCGGAACCAGCGCGCAACCGGACAAATAAAAACAACCGGGCCGCTTTTGGCACGGCGTTTGAAGTAAACGCCTCCAACGAACCTTGGTAACGGAGTAAGTCTCGTGTTCTCAACGACAGCGAAACACCTCATTCAGCAAAAAAGCCTTCAAAAGGCAGCTGTACTTGTTGGTCTGGGCCTCGCCCTGACAGGTTGTATCAGCCCAACGGCTGGCAGCGACGGCCGGTATACAACACCAATCGGCTCAGCCCCGGTGATCAACAATGAAACCCCCTATTCCAGCGCTCTTCGTTGCATCGGCAGCCGCATGTCCGGCAGCGCCGCAACACCGCGCATCGCTGTCGGTAACATCAAGGACTATACCGGCAAGGTAGAACTCGAAGGCGGCGCAAAGCTGACCCAGGGCGCATCTCTCATGGCAATCTCCGGCCTTTCAAAGGCAGGCGTCATGCTGGTGGAGCGTTTTGATACATCTGTTGCCGAGCTTGAGCTGAAATATGCCAACGACCGCCTGATCGGCGATGCAAACCCGGACGAGCAATACCGTCAGATCTATGCCGGTTCGATCCGTGGCTCCGACTATTACATGGTCGGTGGCATCACCGAACTGAACTTCGATATTCGCTCAGGCGGTATCAATGCCGGTTTCTCCGACCTTGACCCAACAGGCATCAGCGCCGCCATCAATGGCCGCCTGTTCGTGATGAATGTAGGTCTCGACCTTCGCCTGGTAGACAGCCGCACGCTGGAAGTTGTGCATGTTGTTTCCTACCAGAAACAGATCATCGGCCGGGAAATCTCCGCCGGCGTGTTCGACTTCCTGAACGGCAACACGTTTGAGATCGGCGCTGGCGAGCGTGCCAATGAACCACTCCAGCTCGGTGTTCGCTCGGTGATCGAACGTGCGATCCTGGAGATGATTGTACCGCTCTATGGTGTACAGCCTGCTGACTGCCGCAACTTCTCAAATGGTCAGGACCCGCTGGGCGAAATCAACTACCGCAACCCGCACCGCAATGCACCACGTGTCAATGCACCTGTTGAAGCATCAGCCCCTGCTGCCCCCGCCGCAGCACAAGTGGCCCAAAACGCAACACAGAATGCAACACCAGCACCGACGCAGACAGTTGCAGCCCGCACCACCGCCGCCCCGGTCATGAACGACCCCTACGGCTACTATTCGGAGCCAATTTTCTCCGGCACGCTTCGCGGCGGTTACAATTGAGGCACACGAATTACCAAGCTTTCAAGGTTCGTTGAGAGCAACTTGGGGAGGGCTTTGCCCTCCCTCTTTTTTTGTGCGGTTCCCATCACGTTTGTAGTGCCCGGCTTGTCCGGGTAATCCAGAGCCAAGGACAGAAGACGACGCAATACGCCCCTGGACCCTCGGTAACCAAGTCCAAGGGCGACAGTCTGAGATTGGGGTAAGCGTCAACCATCCAACACTCATTCGTCATGCCCGGACTTGTTCCGGGCATCCATGCGGCCTTACCTTTTGCGCTTGTCGCCCCTAGCCCCTCGGTAACCAAGTCCAAGGGCGACAGTCTGAGTTGGCGGGTAAGCGTCAACCATCCAACACTCTTTCGTCATTGCCGGACTTGTTCCGGCAATCCATGCAATCTTCACGTCTCGTGCGTGCCGCTCCTGGACCTTCGGTAACCAAGTCCAAGGGTGACAGTCTGAGTTGGCGGATAAGCGTCAACCAGCCTACCACTCATTCGTCATGCCCGGACTAGTTCCGGGCATCCATGCAATCTTTACGTCTCGTGCGTGCCGCCCCTGGACCCTCGGAGCAAGTCCAAGGGTGACAGGCTGAGATTGGGATAAGCGCCAACCAGCCGACCACTCATTCGTCATGCCCGGACTAGTTCCGGGCATCCATGCAGCCATTACATATTGCGCGTGCCGCCCCTGGACCCTCGGAACAAGCCCGAGGGTGACAGACTGAGATTGGAATGTGTACCAACCATTCCTCTCACTTCTCATTGTCATTACCCGGCTTGTCCGGGTAATCCACAGACAAGGACAGAAGAAGACTCTGACACTCTGGACACGGCTTTGGCGGACGATATCGAAGCTCAGCAAGAACCGCCGGTGCGTCTGGTGTCGTCGTATCAATCAATGCCAGATAGTTATGGACACGCCCTAAAGCGACGAAGTGTGTGCGACGCGTTATTTCTAATGCCATACAAAAAAAACCTCTCGGTTTCAACGTCGAGACACCGCCGACGCAAAAGGCGCCAACGCGATCCTTACGCTTCGGTGACCCAAAGTCTGGCGATCATTGGTTGAATAGAATTTCACAAAAATCTCCAACGGAAGATCAATTAGAATACTAGATTCAGCTGCTGTATCAGGATCAGCATCTAGCGCCGGGGGATGAACAATCTTTGCCGTTCTACAAAAAACAACATCCGACGACCGTGTAGAGTCATTTCCACATTCCAATCCCATGTCTTCAAACACTCTCAAAACACCAGAAAACGGCACACCATCAGCAACATACTTGTGAGTCAATTGCTCAATCGCAACTTCGATTTCTTCATAAGTCTTGTACTTCCATCTAACGTTTTCGGGTTTCATTCTTTCTTTAAGTTCCGCTCTCGAACAATCGCCACACGAGTCATAAACTCGAAAAACAGAGTCAGCTAAAATCAGATCAATCTCATTTGACAACGATGTCTGCATTTCACCCGACTTTACCTTAGCTGAACCAAAAGCTGCGATTAGCAGCAACAAAAACCCTACTAAATGTATCCGAGCATGCATCTCCAACAGCGCCCCTCCTTTCCCAAAAACGCTATTTGCGAAAACCTAAGCCTTCCAAACGCCAGCTATTAAACTAGACCACGACATCGAAAAGAAACCAAGTCGCGGCTTCCCAAAGCTTGCGTTCCAGTTGGGGAACAGCAAGCACCAATTGCACGCCGGGGAAAAGTGACGTCGATAAGTTCTTCGCCAGTGTCCGCTGTCAGAGTCTAAGACACAGATTTGACGTTGTAGCTCAAGGAGTATTCAGTTCTGGTCTCAGAGACAGAGGACTGGATATAAACAGAAAACATTCAAGTTCCAATAAACCACTGGAGCAGGTGGCCAAGGATATCCAACGGGCGTGAGCCCGAGCCGGTCATCCACGCAGCTATCAAGTCTAGTACGTGCCGCCCTTAAACCACCCAAACAAGTCGGGTGATGGCAGTGTTATTACCTCCCACAAAAAAAGGGGGCTCCGAAGAGCCCCCTACCCGCCACTCCCCTGGATGGTGTCGTTTCAGACACCACCCTCAGAGTGTTATTGGAGTGCCAACCCCGGTCAGTAGCCTACGCCGCCGTTAAAGGTCGTCGCGCCGTAACTTGCTGTTGTCTCGGTCGAGTGACCTGAAATCTTGCGAACCAGATAAACTTCCGCAAACCGGGCACCACCGCGGGCAGACATGCCGGCAAAATGCGGCTGACTGGAAGGTCCACAAGCCAGGCGCCCACCATTACCGAAGTAAAGGGACTGCCCTGCAAGGCACTGTACCGGTGGCTGCAGACCAAAGTTCACGTCGGAGCTTCCGTTCGTGACTTCGCCGATCATCGCAACCAGAACGTCCCCGGCCTGACAGAACATCAGTTCGCCCGAGCCCTCGCTCACATCTACTTGCGAGGATGCTGTCGCCAGATACGCTGCTTCCTGCAGACCTTTCGCATCTTCACAAACACCGCGTACGGCGCGCGCCGTTGATTTTTCTTCCTTCACAACAACACGCAATGGACCGATGGTAATAGGCGCACGCGCTGCATTTACGATCGTGCCACCTGCGCCCCGGCGCTCGGGCCCGAAAATACTGTTGCGCAGATTGTTGGCATTCAATCTTCCGCCGGCGGCAGAAGCCGCAGTGGCCGCACTGACTGCATTCGCATTGGCAATGGCTTCGTTCTGCACGTTCACATTCACGCCACCGTCACCACCACCATCAACCTTGTTGATGATCGTGACATTGTTGTTGTTCGTGTTGTTATTCGTATTGGAATTGTTGTTCGTGTTGTTATTGGTGTTGTTATTAGTGTTGTTATTAGTGTTGTTGTTGTTGTTCACAACATCAACATTCACATCAACACCGACATCCACATTGACGTCGCCACCATCGTCACAGGTATTACAATCATCCCAGGGATCCGGCTCGGGCTCTGGTTCCCAACATGGGTCTTCCCACTCACAGGCATTAGCGGTTCCGCTGCCGACTGTCAGGAAAATGGCACCTGCTGCAAAAGCGAACAGGCCAAGGAAAAGAAAAAGATAAAAGCGTTTCATTTTGGCACTCCGGAGAGCTGTTTTGGCCCGCTTACGCGCGCTCTGAGGGTTGTTTCCCCTCCCGTTGCAGGTCCCGTGCCGTTAATCATACTCCTCCAGTAAGGGGAAAAGCGGCTCATTTTGAGCGGGATCACTCTATACAGGAGAGAGCTGGTCCCCTCTATTCATTAACAGTGCCAACTATCACCAGGTGCTGGTCCTGGCAGAAAACACAGCCATTCCCCGGCTATTCCTCTGCCATCCCATGCGTTTTCAAGCTTGCTCTACCGCGCTGACGCACCTGTTTTTACGTTCCGTTAAACTTTGGCACGCTTTTCGCTCTTCTCCACCTCGAATGTATCCGCGTTCCACCGGCTGTTTCAGAGCGGCACGGACACGGGTCAAAACATGACAGGACTCAGGGGTCTCGAGATCGAGAAGCGGGCGCCGCGATGGCACACCATCAAAGCACCCCGCCAGACAGGAAGATGAGAATGACACATCAAACGGTACAGGCACTGCTCAATTACTGGAATGAGCTGAGAGGCGATCGACCTGCGCCCATGCGGAGCGAGATAGAACCACGCGACATCAAAAACATTCTGCCACACGTTTTCATTCTGGAACGTAATGACAGATGGACCTATCGCTTTCGCCTGGCCGGTACGGGCTTGTGTACCACCTATGGAATGGAATTCCGGCGTCACAACATGGCCGCCCTATGGCAAGACGACAGCCAGCAGAAAATTCTCAGCCTGCTCAACGACGTAACGGGAAGCGGGATTGTAGGGACGATTGATTACACCGCCGAAACGCCAGACAATCGCCAACTCTCCATGCAGATGATCCTGCTCCCTCTCGCCCAAGACAATGGCGCGATCACCCGTGTGCTGGGTGCGGCCATCCCTGTCGATGATCTACCCTGGGTTGGCGACCATATGCTTATTCGCCAGTGGGTCGAAACAATTCAACGAACCGACCCTGTCGATATCCCGCTTGCCCCGCCATTGACCGCCAACCACATGCCTGACTTTGCGGGCAAGATCATCCGGGCCACGCCACCCCGCCCCACACCGGTCTCAAGCCTGGCAACCAGACGCCAGCGATTGAACGCGGAACGCCCCTATTTACGGCTGGTACGGGATTCCAGTCTGGATATCGAGAAAACAAAATGAATATTGAAAGCCGGCAACGAAAGTTAGCCGGCTTTCTTTTCCATCGTATCCAATGCAGCAGCCACGCCTCGCGCGCCACGCAGATCACAAGAACTTAAATCAACCCCTGACAGATCAGCACCATTGAGATCTGCTTCGAGAAAACTCGTTCCAACCACCAGCGAAGCACTAAGATCCGCGCCTTTGAGAACAGCACCGGTAAAGTCACAGTGAGAAAGGTTGGCACGGCTCAAATCACTGCGCGTCAGGTTCGCCCCTCGAAAGTTGGAAGGCCAAGTGCGCCCGCCACCACCGGCGATCGGCATTGCGGAGAGATCCGCCTCACACATAACCGCACCGGAAAGATTGCTGCACTCAAACTTTGCGCCGCGCAAATCGGTCTGCGACAGAACTGCATTGACCAGCATCGCACCCGAAAAATTAGCCATTGAGAAAATGCCGTCTTCAAAATTGGCACTTGCAAGAATGCAGTCGGTAAACTCCGCCGCAGACAGTTCAATCCCTCGGTGCATGAACCCCGTCAGATCAACCCCGCGAAAGACAGCCTGCTCGCCTTTGGCACCGCCGGTCATCATCCAGTCCTTGTGCCGACGCATCAACTCGTCGATCGAAATACCAAGATCAGCCGCAGATCGCGGCATAATGGCACCTTCGGTGGACTTTGCAGCCATCAGCTCCGTTTTGTTAAAACGAGCCGCTGTCAAATCCACCCCCTCAAGGCAGGCACCATCCAGAACAACGCCAATAAGCTCAGCCCCGCGCAGATTAACCCGCGAGAGATTAGCGTCCGTAAGATCAGCCCCGTCCAGCAGCGCGCCGGATAGGTCTGCCCCGGTAAAATCACAACCGGCAAGACGCGCACCCTTGAGATTGGCCTGAAAGAGGTCGGTCCCGGACCCGTTGGCCCGGTTCATACGTACCTTCTCCAAATTGGAGTGGCGCATACTGGCATTGTCAAAGCGCGTCGCCTGATCCCCATTATCAATGTAGGACAGCCCCCCTTCGGACGATTGACGCATGATCGTCCCCTCACGCAAATCACTATCCGTGAGATCGGCACCCTCCAGATTGGCGCGTGTGAACCGCGCGCCACGCAGGTCTGCACGGGTCATGTTCGCATCGCGCAGATTGACACCGGTCAAATCTGCTCCAAACAGATTGGCGCGTGTCAGCATTGTACCTGCGAAACTGGCATTGCATGCCCGAAGCCCGACAAGCTCCGCATCACTCAAGTCCATCTTGTCAAAACGAACAGACTCAACGTTCTTGTGGCTCAGGTTGAGGCGATCACCGCCACGCTCACGTCGCACATAGCGGGCATGGTTTTGCAGCGCCAGCTTGAGCGCCTGGATATCCATCCGCTTGGTATCGTCCCTGCTTGCAACCATATAGTGAACTCGCAAAATTTATCCACATATGCTGGCATCAGGTTTTTTACATTTCGTAAAACCAAAGACTATCGAAAAGTAAAAACACAAAAGCCGTGGCGCAATAGACACGCCACGGCTTCAAATCTTCATACTTTCTTAAAGGTCAGGCCGCGCTTGCTGCCGAATCTTCTGCAATGCGCACATCTTCTGCAGGCAAAGGAGCCTTACCAAGAATATCGTCAGAAATTTTCTCCGCGATCATGATCGTCGGCGCATTCGTGTTACCGCCAACGAGCGTAGGCATGACGGATGCATCCACAACACGCAGCCCCTCAACCCCACGAACCCGGCACCTGGTATCCACAACAGCCATGTCGTCATAGCCCATCTTGGCTGTGCCCACTGGATGATAGATAGTCTCTGCACACTCCCGAACCCAGGCATCGATCGCCTCGTCGGACTGTTTTTCTTCACCCGGCCAGACTTCCGGCCCGCGATAAGGGTCCAGCGCCTTCTGGGCTACAATGTTGCGTACCAGACGAACCCCGTCGCGCATCACTTTACGGTCATACTCGCTGGCCAGATAGTTTGGCTGGATCAGCGCATGCTCCGTCGCATCAGTTGACTTCAACCCCACAAAGCCTTTGCTCTCGGGCCGAAGCTGACAGACATGCACGGTGAAGCCGTGACGGTCAGACTTTTGACGCGCATGGTCCCGCATCATGGCCGCAACAAAGTGGATTTGAATATCCGGCATCTCAAGTTCCGGACGGGTTTTCAGAAAACCGCCCGATTCCAGCCCGTTGCTGGTTCCCACGCCCGATTTAAAGAACACATACTGCATCCCCGTCATCAGCATGCGGATCGGATTTGTCTGACTATGCAACGATATCGGCTGCAAACATTCGTTGATCACCGTCGCGTCCAGGTGGTCCTGGAGGTTCTGCCCCACACCGGGAAGGTCAGAAACAACATCAATACCAAACTTGCGCAGATAATCACCATTCCCGATACCTGACAGAAGAAGGGTCTGCGGGCTGTTGACCGCACCGCCGGACAAGATCACCTCTTTGCCCGCTTTCGCCTGCAATAGCTTCCCCTTCTGACGGTACTCAACGCCGACGGCACGCTTGCCTTCAAACAGGATCCGGGTTGTGAGCGCCTCCACTTCAACGCGCAAATTCGGGCGGTTCAGCGCTGGCACAAGATAGCCCTTCGCTGCACTGCACCGCTGTCCGTCTTTGATCGTCAACTGGTAAGGACCAACACCTTCTTGCTGGGCGCCATTAAAGTCCTGTGTCTCCGGATGACCGGCCTGCTTGCCAGCCTCGACGAAAGCATCAAACAGGACATTGGTCTTTTTCGCGTTGGATACCCCAAGAGGACCATCACCGCCATGGAACGCATCATTCCCGTTTTCATTGCCTTCCGAGCGACGGAAATATGGCAGACAATCCGCAAAGCCCCAGCCTTCAAGGCCGAGCTGGCGCCAATGGTCATAATCGCGCGCATGGCCACGGATGTAGATCATGCCGTTGATCGAGGACGAGCCGCCCAGAACCTTGCCACGTGGCCAGAACATCCGCCGATTGTTCAAATGCGGCTGTCCTTCGGTCTCATAACACCAGTTTGCCTTGTCCGTCCCGATCAAGCCGCCCACACCGGCCGGCATATGAATTAGGACACTGCTATCCTTGGAGCCAGCTTCCAGCAGAAGAACCTTGTTCTTCGGGTCGGAAGACAAACGATTGGCAAGAACACAGCCCGCACTGCCTGCCCCAATAATGATGTAGTCGAATTCACTCATACCCGGCGTTCTCCTATAGGCGTTTGCTTTTACGGGCTTGTAAGGGGGGCCCGCTTTTGATCGACCTCACATGCGACAACACATAATGAAGGCCTGTTTCCTCTTGTCCCGATGAGCCGGGAAATCTGCGCGCTATATTTCATTGCGCACTTCGATGACGCAAGCGTCAACTTTGCTTTTCTGGAGCTTCCTTATGGATTTTTGACCAAAAAGCGACACGCAAGCCCCGCTTCAAGCCTCAAGCTTGGCGCAAAGTGCTTCGCCGGGCAAATCAACACGATCTTCCCCTGCGTCAGCTCCCTGCGCCCTCGCTCCCGGTCAGTCATGAGAGATATCGGCAATCGCCCGGAAAACCCTGCGACCCTGCAGGGTCAAGGAACGAGCGTCACGACAGTCCGGCGGTTGAGCGGTTCACGCACACCATCGCCCGTTTGCACAGCAAGACGCGATTCCCCATAGCCGATCACTTCAACCGCGTCCTCCAATGCACCCATCTCCACCAACGTCACCTTTACAATCTCGGCGCGCCGAACTGACAGATCATCATTGTACCAGGACGGACCGGAACTGTCGGTATGGCCCGCAGCAATGATCTTGCCATGCCCGCCAGCGCGGGCTGTATCAATGGCAGCACTCAACACTTCCAGTGCTTCTGCCGACAAGAACCATTCATCAAACCCGAAATAGACCACGTAGTCGCTCTGCGTGGCGCGGACAGCAACAGGTTCCGGTGCCAGCTCCACTTCAAGCCGCCCCATCAAGGTCAAAAAGCGCGATTTACACTGATAAACATGTGCTTCCGGAGAACTCATCGCGAGTTCACGGGCAAAACAATCATAAGAAACCTGGGATCGGGCAGTAAGGTCCGGTTGGGTCTGCTTCGCTCCCTTGGCAAACGCACTCGTCAGACGGCCTCGCGCCTGGTCCAGTTCAGGCTTGATCGCACCAGCGGTTGCAGGCGCTTGCAAAGGCTCAACATCCACACCTTTGCCAGCCTCAATGGCCCGGCCGGCATAAAAATCGGCACCCGTATCATCGCCCCACTCTCTCTCGCTCACAATGGCTTGATCGACATAGCCCGCGTGCAGAGCTTGTTGAAACGGTGTGCCTTGCGGCTGCATATCACGCGCATCATCCAGCACAGACGCACACGCAGAAAGAGCAAAGCCAAGCATGGCGAGCACGACCGCCCGACCAGCCGCGACAAATGTTCCACCCGTCTTGGTTTTATAGTTAATGCTTTCTTGCCCGATCATCCTGGTCCCCGACATGGATTTGCCTCTCTCTCAACGGTGCGATAGAGCAACTTGACCCGGCATCCCCTGCCAAATGGCAGTTTCCCGCCGCTTTCCAAGCCGCCTCCCCTGTCCTTATACCCCGACTGCCGGCCCAAAAGCCAGCCATCAGCCGCTCAATCAAAATGCGAATTGCTAATTCACCTTTAACTCCCCGGCTATAGCCTGAAAACATCGGGATGGCGGATCGCCCGCCCTTCCACCACCGGCGGAGTCTGAAACGGGCATGCTGCAATCGACCTCTCACTCACCCCACCAGCCGCAAGGCGCCGAGAGACGTCGCACACCGCGTACACAGGTGGACGCTACAGGCCGGTTGATGGTGACAACAGGCGTCGAATATCCGTGTCAGGTTCTCGATATTTCCGAAAATGGCGTCGCTTTCAACTGTCAGGGACGTCCCGCAATCGGCGACAAGATTATCGCGTACCTGGACCATCTGGGGCGTTTCGAAGGCAAGGTCACCCGCTTGATGGAAACAGGTTTCGCCATAGAAACCCATCTGCCGGACAATCAACGCCAACGTTTGCTGGAGCGGATCGCCTGGCTCGAAAACGGTGCCAAGCCGGACGAGCGCCGGGTTGCCACACGCCGCCTCCCGACTGCCGACGACGCAGGAGAGAGTGCTTTCCTGATTACGCGCGGCGACGAACGGTTGCCATGCCGTGTTCTCGACATCTCCATGACGGGCACCCATGTCCAAGTGCGCCCACGTCCCGACATTGGAACCCATGTCACGGTCGGTCGGATGTTGGGGCGCGTCGTACGCCACACACACGAAGGTGTGGGCATCGAGTTTCTGAACACCATTCCACGCTGACAGAGCGTTCAAAGCTCAAAAGCACACAGTTTCAGATCGCCAGAATGGGTAACTCCCCTTTTTACGACAATCCTTGTAAGCTCTCACGAAATGACACCCGATGAACATGAGAGCGAACAAGATGACCGCAAGCATTCTGACCTATGAACTGAAGAACGATGTCGCGCACCTTCATATGGACGATGGCAAGGCCAACGCTTTGAGCCACGCGATGATTGATGCGTTGAACAACGCCATTGACAAAGCCGAGAGTGAGGCGAAAGCCATCATGATCAGCGGACGCGAAAAACGCTTCTGCGCAGGTTTTGATCTGTCAGTCATGTCCGGGGGACCGGCAGAGGTGACACGTTTGGTTTCACGCGGCGCCAACCTTCTGACGCGCCTGTACGGATTGAAGCTCCCCGTCATCATTGCCTGCACGGGCCACGCATTGGCCGCAGGCGGTCTGTTGCTCCTCGCCGCAGACTACCGGGTCGGTACAAAAGGTGATTTCCGCATTGGTCTCAACGAAGTGGCTATTGGTATGACGACACCGATGTTCCTGCTCGACTTTGCGCGTGACCGCGTGCCTGCAACATGGCTCCCGCGCGCCACGGTCCATGCTCATCTTTTCAATCCCGTCGAGGCAACCTCATCCGGTTTCCTCGACGAAGCTGTGGATGCAGCGGATCTTCTCACCCGCGCCACAAGCATTGCAGAGCAAATGGGTGCCCTGCCCCAACCGGCCTTTGCTGCATCCAAGAAAAAACTGAACCGGGAGACCATTGAGCGGATCGAGGCCAACCTGACCGCAGACTCGTCAACTTTCGACGGTGCATCCTGACTGGCCCGAACCAGTGGCAAAATCCAATCTAAAAGCATAAGCTGGTGTTGTGACGGCCAACCACCGACCGTCACAACGCGTACTCATGGCAGGAGGATAGGTCATGAAAGTAGCTGTTCTGAAAACAGGTTTCGCCGCGTTGACGCTCAGTGCGGCCCTTTGCCTGTCTACAAACCATGCACAGGCTGATTGTGCACCCACCAGCACAGAAGGCGTCATCGGCGGTATTGCCGGGGCGGCGCTTGGCGGATTTCTCGGGTCCAGGATCGGCAGTGGAAGCGGTCAGACATTCGCGACAATTGGCGGTGTCCTCGCAGGCGGCCTGCTGGGCAACCAGGTTGCCACCCGGTTGACCTGTCAGGACCAGCAATCCCTCTACACAACAACCCAGTCCGGCCTGGAAACATACCCGACCGGGCGCGCCGCATCCTGGAACAATCCAGACAGCGGCCATTATGGGACTGTCACCCCCACACGCACTTATCAGAACGCGGGGGGGCAGAATTGCCGTGAGTTCAGGCAGACAATTTATATTGATGGGCGTGCAGAAACCGGCACCGGTCAGGCGTGTCGCCAGCCGGACGGCACCTGGCGCATCATCGACGGCTAAGCCTGTCACAACCGGAGATTTCCTCAGGAAAACCGCCAGCGCGCCTTTGTGGCGCGCTTTTTATTTGTCTAAAACTTGAATCAAATAAAGTAATTTAAAATAAAAAATAATTTTTACATCAATACAAGACAAATACACTTAAATATTGTCAAGTAAAATTACTCCAACATAAAAACATTACTGAGATAGTCCCCAAACAAGTTCGACAGCTTGGGGTTAGTTAAATGTTTTTATTGCGTATTTCTTTGAGTTTCCTGTTTGCAGCATCCTTGGCTGCTTGCAGTTCAACCGTCACCACAACGGCCGCTTTCGGGCCCATGCCTTCCGGGTTTGAAACCCCGAATGCTGAACTGCAGATACTGCCGGTGGTGAACAAGGGCTCAATGCCCGTTGGGGCTGAGACGCCCCCACCCATGGGCTATGTGGGTTTCTGCCGGCGATATCCGGCAGATTGTACGGGCTCAACCAGCAATCCACGCCCGCATCGCTTGACAGAAGCGGCATGGCGCGAGCTGGATGAGGTCAATGCACACGTGAACCGGACCGTACAACCAGTTGAAGATGCGGATCTGTACAACAAGCCGGAATGGTGGACCTATCCCGATAATAATAGCGGCGACTGCGAAGACTATGTTCTTCTGAAGCGGCGCATTCTGATTGAACGCGGCTGGTCTCCCAACACGCTTTTGATTTCCGTAGTACGTGAACGCAATGGCGATGGTCATGCCGTGCTTCTCGTTGTCACAGATCAGGGCGAATACGTTCTGGACAACAAAACACGGCGCATCGTCGCCTGGCAGGACACACCATACACATGGGTCAAGCGCCAATCCCAGCAGCACCCTTATGTTTGGGTTCGTGCAGGCCAGGCAAGTGGTGGCAACCGTGCCGCACTGGATGTGTTGGAATTCTTCCGCCCCGTTGTGGAGCAGCTCTCCCCCGAGCTGAAACCGATTGCGGACGAAGCCCTTCGTCCATCGCTCTCTTAAGAGCGACAAGGTTCCCCGATCAGGTTTTCCCCAAAGACCTGATCCTGTCGAGCCGGCCCCGCCTCTCATTACAAAACGAGCGGCGGGGCCGGATTCTGACATTAAACGTCAAAAAACCAGTCTGTCTTTAGCGGCCTTTCCATTGCGGAGCCCGTTTTTCCGCAAAGGCACGAGGGCCTTCCACCAGGTCTTCGCTTTTGAAGAGAGCACCGACGGCCGGATAATGGCCGGTTACCGCCTTCTCAAGATTGGCCTCATCAAGCCCCTTGTAGACAGACTCTTTTGAAGCCCGGATCGACATCGGACTACAGGCCATAATCTGCTCCGCCCAGCGGCGCGCTGTTGCCATCAAGTCACCTGCGGGCACCACTTCATTCACAAACCCGAGGGTCTGGCCTTCCGACGCGGGCACAACACGTCCTGTCAGGATCATCCCCATCGCCTGCTTCACGCCGATTTGGCGTGGCAAACGGTGCAACCCGCCCGCAAGCGCCGCCAGTCCGACCTTGGGCTCCGGAAGCGCAAAGGTTGCCTTCTCCGATGCGATAATCAGATCGCAGGCAAGCGCAATCTCAAACCCGCCCCCCATCGCGACGCCGTTCACCGCAGCAATAACCGGTTTGTTAAGATCGTAGCGTGCGGTAAGGCCTGCAAATCCGGTTGCAGGAACCTCAAGCTTCTTGCCCTCCGCCGTCCATTTCAGATCGTTTCCCGCGCTGAAAGCACGATCCCCCGCGCCTGTGATAATCGCCACCCAAAGCTCAGGGTCTTCCGCAAAATCATTGAAAATCTTTTCAAGTTCAAAATTTGCAGGTGGATGCAGCGAATTCATCCGGTCGGGACGGTTCATCGTCACAATCAACAACCGGCCATCTTTTTCCGCCGTGCAATGTTCGTACGCAGTCATTCGGGGTCTCCCTGATTTGAATGATTTCAAGCCATTTGCGCCAAAATGTGCCCTTATGCAGGGCGCCCTGCAACTCCCCCGCGAAAAACGTAGGGGATTAGATGCTTTCCATAAATGATTTGGAAACCATGGACTTCATAAAGTGTGTAAGAGTGGCTGCGTAACCGATGAGACGCGTGCCAACGACTATCCGACCTCAGGGTCACTTCCATGTCCGCAGGGCCAGTCCGATGCAAAACAACGCCACCACAACAGAAGAAGGCGCCGGTCAACCGGAAGACACCGCGCCGACACAAAGCCCGGATGCAGGGAACCAACCTGACGGCGACGGGCGTGTATTGGCCGATGGCCACTGGTCTTTGAAGTATGGGGACGACGTTTACGGCCCGTATACCTACGAAGCCATGGAAGGCTACATCGCAGAAGGTCGTGTCGCCGCCCACTCTGTCATTGCACCGACAGGATCGGAAGACTGGCAGGAAGCACGCAATGTGACAATCTTTGCGGCCTTCTTCGACGAAGAGCGGGCCAACGTTACAGCCTCAACTCCCTCACATCCCCGCGACCGGGAAACAGTATACGGCTCCAAAAAGGGACAAATCGATCGGCGTAAACGCCCTGACACATCCAACTTCATCATCATCACAGACATCAAGTCCCGGCATGGCGCAACGCTGGAGCAGACAATCATGTCTCTCGGTTCCGCGTTGAAAGTTGCCAACAATGCCTGGGTCATCAATTGCGCAGGCACGGCACCCGGTATCCTGAACCAACTCTCAAAAGTTGTTTCCAAACAGGACGGGCTTTTTGTTGCCGATGCCACCCGTGACCGGACAGCATGGTTCAATTTCGGGCCGGAGACAGATGCCAAAATCCGCCGGGTATGGCGTAAGCCGGTTTAGAAAAACCGCTAAACAGCCTAGTACCTTCCCGGTCTGGCACGCGGGAACGGCCTATCGGAAACCGGCGCCATGACAGCGCCGGAACGCCCTTCCTGAGTATCCGGCACAACATCCCTGTCCACCTGTTGCGTAACGGGGAGCGAAGCATCGCCCGACTGCCCACGCATTTGCGTATCAGCCTGTCCTCCCGGTCGTCCTCCAGGTCGTCCTCTAGGCAGAGGCCCACCCCATTCCATTTCCACATCTGAGGGCACGGGGGCCGTATCGACACCCACAAGGCTCCCTCGCAAGGGGGCAAGGGGCACCGGCGCGTCCTCATCTGGTGTGAGAGCATCCGGCGCGGCATTGGTGGCAACTGACGGTGCCGCCGCACGAGACGCCGCTACCGGGGCTTCGACGGCTCGGGTACCGGTAACAGCCTCATGCCCGCCGCCCAGCGCAATCATCAGGTCAACAGCCCGCCGCCAGCGCAACATGAGCGGACTCGTCATCGCGCCCACATCCGCACATTTTGTATCAGGTGATTGATTGCGGTCGCATTTCACCGTCTCCCGGATCAACTCGAACTGAAAATTCGCCTTTCGCACGAACTCTCCCAACAAGCCGTCTTTCCGGGCTCCATCAACTGCAGCAAGATAGTCTGCACAATTTGTTCCCTGCCGCTCCAGAAGGCGCGCAAGATCGGCCTGTGTAAAATCAGCACTCGGTGGCTTGATTGTGCAGACTCGCCACAACATTTCAGCCGCAGCGTGATCAAACAACAAAATCAGCTCACGGTAACGGTCATCAAGCCCTGCATAAACACGCGCCATATCCGCCGGTGACCAGTCTCTAAAACCGTCGATGAAATCGATAATATCAACAGGTACGCCGCGCGGCGGAGCGGCCTTGTACTGAGAAGGTTCAGGCAGTTGCAGCCCTTGCTGGACAAAGGAATAGTCCGTCGCCCCAGCAATGTCAGGCCCACCATCCGCGCCGTGGGGGATCAGCAAAAACTGCAACCCCAAAGGTCGCCGTTCCACATGGAAAAAATAGCTCTGTTCACCGCGTTCAACCGAGCCTTGCGCGGCTTCCCCGGTACGTCGCCCGTTCAGCGAATAAGGCTCACCCCGCCCCGTATCAAAACGCCCGACGACACGCCCCTCAGCCTCCTGCAAGGTAAGCCGCATGCCGGTTGACGTCCCGATCCCTTCATAACGCCCGGAAAACTCCGCGGCGAACGCCGCCCCGCTCAGCCACAGCAACCCGGCCCAGAGCAGAACAAATGCTCTTCCCAGGTCTCGTATGCCCGGATCTCGTACGCCCAGACCTCGCACGCCTAGACCTCGCACGCCTAGACCTCGCACGGTCCCGGTTTCAACAAATTGAACAGGCCGGTAAGCCATACAACACAAACTCCCCGGCGGGCTGAAACGCCCCGGCGACCAGATGAGAAAACTCAGCGCCCCTTAAACTGCGGCGCTCTTCTTTCGACAAATGAAAGCATACCTTCTTTCACATCTTCCGTCCGCATCAATGGCAGCAATTGCAGGTAAACATGATGTACATGTTCGGGGAACGGCTCATTCAGCCCCATCCGCATCATCCGCTTGGCGGCTTGCACCGCAAGCGGTGCATTCTCGGCAATCTCCCGGGCCAACGCGCGCGCACGCCCCATCAACTCCGCCCCAGGCACAACTTCCGAGGCCAAACCCCACTCAACCGCTTCATCTGCCGACAAGGTGCGACCGGTAAAAATAAGCTCGGCCGCTTTCGACCATCCCAACAGGCGGGGTAAGAACCACGTCCCGCCGGACTCCGGCACCAGTCCTCGCTTGGTAAAGGCCGCAGCCATCTTCGCATTATCCGCCATCAGGCGGATATCACAGCCCAACGCCGTATCAAGCCCATAACCCGCAGCGCCACCATTGATGGCACAAATAGTCGGCTTGTCCATCGCGTGAAGCACGGTAGGTGGCGTATTGCGCAGATCAAGGTCACTGTACCCACCACCGCCCGACAACAGCCCTTTACCCTCCGATTGCGCCTTCACATCAAGCCCCGCACAAAAAGCCCGCCCGGCCCCTGTCAGCAGAACCACGCGGACTTCGGCATCCTCATCAGCCTCTACCAGACGCGCCGTCAAGGCCGCGAGCATTGTCCGCGAAATCGTGTTCATCCGCTCAGGTGCGTTAAGCGTAATCGTCGCAACATGATCTGATACCTGGTAAAGAACTTCGTCTGTCTCCGCCGCAACTGCCTGCGCTTTCATATCCGCCACTTGTGTCTTCCCTGTCCATTGGTCTGTACGGTTGCAAGTCTAGGGGCAGTGGGGTTGCAACGTCGACCCCGCCCGTGAAACGCAGCTTCAGCCGACGACTTTCAGCTCTTTCGCGTAACGCTGCCAGTTTTCAACATAATGCATCGCAGAAAGCGCCAGTCCCGCCGCCTGATCTTCCGAAAGTGTCCGCACAACACGGCCCGGCGCACCCAGCACCATGGAATTATCAGGGATCTCCTTACCTTCCGCGATCAGGGTATTCGCGCCGATAAGGCAGTTTTTCCCGATCTTCGTGTTATTAAGAATAATGCTCCCGATCCCGACCAGGCTGTTGTCACCAACCGTGCAGCCATGCAGCATGACCTTATGCCCAATCGTCACGTTTTTACCAAGGGTCAGTGGGGATCCGGGGTCTGTATGAAGCACCGAACCGTCCTGAACATTTGAATTCTCGCCGATCGTGATCATTTCATTGTCACCACGCAACACAGCGGCAAACCACACACTCGCATTCTTGTGCAAGGTCACATTGCCCATCACCTGCGCGTCGGGCGCAATCCAGTAAGATCCTTCTGCGGGCAGCTGAGGGCGGACATCGCCAAGGGCATAAACGGGCATTTCTCTCTCCAGACACATCATAAGGTACAAATTCAGATACCCGAATATGCCACGCGCCGGAACACCTGTCTCCCCTGCCACGGGCGGTGGCTTCGAGCGACGGCTTCTTGCCCCCGATCCTTCCAATGTCCCAATTTTCCCAATGTCATGGCCGCGACACGTTTGACAGGGTATGGTGACCTCACCAGGGTGCTTGAGGGGAGAACCATGAAACGAGACACGGCACAGCCATCATACGACGCGACGGACGATCAGCCGATCCAACGCCCGCGCGGGCGCAGTCTGACAGAAATATGGAAAGCATCTGTCAGCCGACGCAGCTTCCTGAAGTCTGGCGCAAGCACCGCTCTCCTCGCTTCTGGCGGACTGGCTGTCCCTCTCTCGCTGGCAGCCTGTGGCGCGACGCCCGCCTTCCGGTTTACTGAAATCGGGCATGGTGTTGATGGCCATCATCATGTTGCGCCTGACCACGAAAGTGACATCCTCATTCGTTGGGGCGACCCTGTTCTGCCCGGCGCACCGGCCTTCGACCCCGAAAACCAGACCGCCGATGCACAGGCCCAGCAGTTTGGATACAATAATGACTTTGTCGGCTTCGTACCTTTGCCCTTCGGTACACCATTGCAAGACAATGCACTTCTTTGCGTCAATCACGAGTTCACCAATGACGACCTGATGCACGCCGTGTTTGCCAATGTCGACAACCCGCTCCAGGCCTACAGCAAGGAAATTGCTGAAATCTCCATGGCAGCGCATGGCGGCTCGATCATCGAAATTAAACGTGATGCGAGCGGAAAATGGCAACTCGTCCCCGATAGTCCTTTCAATCGACGCATCACGGCCTCAACAACAGCCATGACAATCAGTGGCCCGGCTGCGGGACACGACCGTCTTCAGACATCCCGTGACCCGGAAGGTCGCAACGTCATTGGAACCTTCAACAATTGCGCCGGCGGCATGACCCCGTGGGGGACATATCTGATGGCGGAGGAAAACATCCATGGCTACTTCATGGGAGATCTCACCAATCATCCGGAAGCACAAAATTTCGGTCGCATGGGTATTCCGAGCACTTTCTACCCCTGGGGACTGTACGATGACCGCTTTCACATCAACAAGGAACCGAACGAAGCCAACCGTTTCGGTTGGGTTGTGGAGGTGGATCCTTTCGACCCCACTTCAAAGCCGGTAAAACGCACCGCCCTGGGGCGCTTCAAACATGAAGGGTGTGAAACAGCCATGTGTCCACTGGGCCGTGTCATTGTTTATTCGGGCGACGACCAGCAGTTTGAATATCTGTACCGCTTTGTCAGCGACAATGTCGTCAGCCCCGACAATCGCGATGCTAATCGCGACCTGCTTGACCACGGCACCCTTTTTGTTGCCCGCTTCGACGAAGATGGAACAGGTACCTGGCTCCCTCTGACATTCGGCAAAGGCCCACTTACCCCGGACAACGGTTTTGCCTCCCAGGCAGACATCCTCATCGAGACCCGCCGCGCTGCCGATCTGCTGGGTGCAACACCGCTGGATCGTCCCGAAGACGTGCAACCCAACGTCAAATCCGGCAAGGTCTACGTCGCCCTCACGAACAACGCCAAGCGTGGTGAAGACCAGACCGACGCCACCAACCCGCGCGGACCGAATTTTTGGGGCCAGATTCTGGAAATCACCCCGGAAGCCGCCAACCATGCGGCCACCAACTTTACCTGGGACATGCTTGTTCGCTGCGGCGATCCTTCCGACCCAACCGTCGGGGCGATGTGGAACGAGTCCATCAGTGACGATGGTTGGTTCGCCTGCCCCGATAACCTGGCAGTAGACCCGCAAGGCCGCCTGTGGGTGGCAACCGATCAGGGGAAGTATTGGTCAAAAACATCGGGCTCCGCAGACGGTTTGTGGGCTGTCTCCACCGACGGAAGTGCGCGCGGACAGGCACAAATGTTTTTCCGGGTCCCCATAGGGGCGGAAATGTGCGGCCCCTGCTTTGCCGATGACGGAGAAACACTCTTCGTCGCCGTTCAACATCCCGCATCAGATGGTACAGAAGACTATCCAGGCTTTGAGCGGAAATCGACCTATCGGGACCCGGCAACCCGATGGCCGGATTTTGATCCTCAAATGCCGCCGAGACCATCTCTGGTCGCCATCAGACGGAAAGGAGGCGGCCCGGTCGGTTAAACACCGCCCCACGCAGCCTCCTTCAACACCATGACGGCTGCGCAGGTTAACCAGCGCATTTGGCTTCCTGCGCCAAGTAACGCATGCTGCGTGTGATATCTGCAACGAAAGGGACCGGGTATGCGCTTGTTCAACTTTCTATTCATTATCCTGATCGCACTTCCGATCAGCTTTATGTTGGCTTTTGAACACGGCCTTCTGGACCAATGGGTGGAAGAAGATCTGATCCCGGCTGACCCCTTTATCAAGGCGGAGCTGGCGAGCACCGTCACATCCCAGGAGCTGGACCTGGCCATCAATGATGCGCTCGATCAGGATGCATACGAAGACGCGCTGATGTATGCGGATATCGCAGACTACGCGTCTATTCCCCTGTCTGAAGAAACAACAAAGCGACTGACTGATGCGGGTTCTCTTCTTCTGCGGGTCTCGCGTGATACTGGCAGTTTTTTTGAAGGCTTCCTGACCGGCGAAGGTTCCGACACCGCAGGCTTCATGGGGGCCATCACATCCGACCTGACAGTTGTAGGCGACCTTCGTGATATTGGTCAGGAAGGCACAAAACTGGTAGCAGGTGAAGAATACTCGGAACTTATCCTGGGACTTTCCGTTGTTGGTGTTGCCGCGACCGGTGCCACCATCGCCTCTGGCGGCAGCACCCTCCCCGTCAAAGTTGGGGTCTCGCTGATGAAAATCGCCAAGCGAACGGGTGCGCTGACCCGCGCCTTTGCGCGCCAGCTCGGAGACCTGGTGCGTGCCAGCGTCAATTTCTCGCGCTTGCGACGATCGCTGAGCTCAGCGGACCTCGCCAACAACCGCGCCACGCGCCGTACCGTGACCGAATTCGGCAAAACCCTTGATCTCTCCATGCTCACACCGGTCCTGGACGATATGGCAAGCCTTCAGCGGGCCGCCGGCCCGGCGGAATCTGTGCGACTGCTCTCCCGCGTGGAAAGCGCCAATGATTTGCGCCGTGTTACCCGCATGAGCGGCAAACTGGGCACCAAAACCCGTGGCGTCATGACCCTGACCGGCAAAACCAGCCTGCGAGCCTTCAAGACCGTCGCCAACCTCGTCCTCATGATGTTGCAATGGGTATGGGCAATCGTCGCAGGGCTCGTAACCCTCTTTCTGGGGATGGGAGCAAGACGGACGTTCCGCAGGGTTCGCCGCGCTTGAAATGAAAACAACCCGGGAAACGCAAAAAACCCGCCCTGCGCATAATCACGAGGGCGGGCTTTTTTAAAAAAGAAGGAAAGCCGCTTCAGGTAAAAGTCAGCGTCTGAACAACTACCAGACTACCCAACCCGGCAACCACCAGATGGGACGCATAAGCCATGGTCGATACACTCGTTCCTGGCTTGAAGAAAATGGACCAGAGCGCATCACCCAGAGACTCATTCTCATGGGCAAGCAAGAGCGCGCCCACATAAACAGTCACAAGCGTAAAGATGGAGAAGAAGGCGTCGCGCGGGGCCATCATGCCCGTTTCAAAAGCCGCAACCATCGCGACAAGTGCAGCAACAGCCGTAAAGTTCCAAAAAAGAGAGCGCATTGGGGGGACCACTCCTATTTATCTTGCACTGCAGCAAACGTTATTGCGCTGCATGAATTATAAATAGGAACTGACTGACAAATAGTCAAGTATTCACGGTGAAATTGCCCCGACTTTGTTTTCTTAGGATTTTCAAAGAGTTAACAGTCAGGCTAAAAGAATGTCCAAAACAAGAAGCCCGACAAAAAGGCTCCAGACACCCGACAGAAACGCGCTCGCAGCAAGCCAGACAGGTGGGCGGTTTTCAATAACCTGCGCACGCAGTGCATTACGCATAATAACAGATGGTCCTGCAAAAATGAGGGTCGCAATGCCACCAACCAGTCCAAGTGTGGTCTCCTGCCACATTTGAAAGCTCGGCGGTTTCTTGGTGATCAGACGGTAAAAGCTGGCGACAAGCCCTGCTGTCACGATCCCGGTCGCCAAACTCCAGACATAGGCCATGATCATTCGTTCATCCCCTCTTGCGTGTCGCGGACATTGCTCGCATCAGCCCCGTCGAAAGCCCCGGTTTCTGCGCCAAACTCCGTGCGGGAGGAGCGAAGCAGGGGCATTTTGACCTCTTCCGGCAAGATCAGATGCGCTGTACGAACCGGTCCCGCCACCACGCGCGCCACTGTCTCGGTTTCACAACCCACCACACACTCAACACCATCATGTGCGCCCCCAAGCGGCGTACCGAGGGCCAGACTGACCGCATCAACAGGTCCTCCGGCATAAAGAATATAGCCGAGCAAAGTCAGCATTTTAACGGCAAAGACACTCATTGGATGGCGGCTCCCTTTGGTTGCCACCCTCTTCGCAAGCGTCATACCAGTTCAAAACGCCGCAAAACTCACACAGAAAGCCGGAAAATATACGAAATTACAACGAGTTAGAGAATAGAAAGGGAACACACCAACGAAGACCGTGCCAAAACGACCAACCAGGAACAGACATCAAACCCGAATGACACAAAACCTGTTTCAAATCAGGTCACGGACAGCAGGCAATGAACCGGGTATGATGCCCGCCGGGATACGAACAAGCGCCCAGAATACAAACAAGGGAAGAGCGGAAGCATTCGACCATGAGCAATGATCAATATGTACAGGAGCGACCAGCCTGGTTGATCCCGGTGATGGTCATCGCAGGGGTCATCATCTTCTCAGCGATTTTCGTCTATTACTATTTCGGCCCCACACCATCAGAACTGCTGGGGCTGGATCCACGCGCCAGCGAAAGTACTGAACGGGTTGATGTCGAAATCGGCGATCTGCACTTCCTGATTCCAGCTAATTTTACCCGCTATCCGCTGCAGCGGGTCGGCGGACTGCAGGATGAAATAGACCTGCATGCGCTCCTGCCGGAGCTCTCTCCCTACTCGCAAGAAAGACGCGAAGCCTTTGAGAGCAACGCTGAAGACGCAGACGCAATCCACTTCAAAATCTATCTCGCCAAAGACCTGCTCCCGGCCTCACGGCGTCTGGATGATATCTACATGCGCCATCTGACCAACCGGGAACCTCTCGAAGGTCCATACGGTCTGGCGCTATACAATTTCAACGACAGCTCAGGCTACCGGGATCAATCACTCCTCACGGCTCAGTTGGACCAGAACCTGCTTCTTCTGCTCTGTTTCAACGCAAGCGACATTGTGTTCAGCCCATCATGCACCAGAACTTTTCATCTGAGTGACGAGGTGGCCGTTACCTATCGCTACAAGCGGGCGCACCTCGAAGACTGGCATCGCATCGATAGTGTTCTGACTGCTCTCGTGAACAGCTTCATCGTTGCCAACAAGGGCGACGATCCGTCCAATCCGTAAAGGACTTACGACACCTTCCGTGGAAACAACCGGTGCAGCACAGCGGCCAGCGCCGGCAGTCCGGTCACTGCGCCGATCATGTTTGCGAAGAACATGAAGCTTAACAGCAGTCCCATATCCGCCTGAAACTTGAGGTCAGAGAACACCCAGCTTGCAACGCCCAACGACAATGTCAGGCCCGTAAAGATGACGGCCATCCCGGTTTCCTGCATGGAAAGAGAAAAGGCCTCCACCACGTCCCGGCCTGCATCCAAATGGATTTGAAGCCGCGAGTAGATATAGAAGGCATAGTCTACCCCGATACCAACCGCGAGAACGAGCACCGGCAATGTCGAGATTTTAAGCCCGATCTCCAGCCAGCTCATCAACCAGTAACCAAGGAAAGTTGCGACAACCAACGGGGCACAGCAGCAGATCACAGCACGCCAATCGCGATAAGCCAGCAGAACAAGAACAATGATGGCTCCATAAACATAAACCAGCATCGGCAATTCAGAGCTTTCAATCACATCATTCGTCGCCGCAATAAGTCCCACATTGCCCGTGGCCAGACGGAATTTGTGCTCCGGATAGGCCTCACTGTTAGCCGCGATCCAGTCCTCCGTCGCCTTGATCACCCGTTTGACCGTCTCCGCCTTGTGATCTTCGGTAAAGGCAATCACATTCAGATAGTTGCATGTGTAGTCTGTCAGACCGGAACTGGTGCTGATCCCCTGGGTTGTCAAAACAAGGGTAAACCGGTTGCGTGGTAATTCCTTGAACTTCAGGTTGCCCTCACTCCAGATCGTATAGGCAAGCTTGGAGGCTTCCGGCAGCGAGACAACGGAGCGAACCCCATCAACATTCATCAGATGGAGACCAAACATCTCGACCGGCTTCATGAGGTCCCACCGGATACAAGCATTCTCCGGCGTCTCAACCACAACCACAAAGACGTCAAGATTGACGGCAAAATTCTGCACAATAAATGCAGAGTCCAGATTGTAGCGCGCGTCTGCACGCAGCTCAGCCGCACCGGGGTGCACGTCACCAATATGCCGGTCCCGGCTCTGATACACCGCAAACACAAACAGAACGCCAATCAGGCCAAGAGTGACAGCCGACGGGAACGGACGTGCAATACGCGCCAGTTGCGCCATCAACCGGATACGACCAGCCCTGAGCTGTGCGGCCCGCTCCGCATAGCCGGCTTTGACGGGAAAATATGCTGCCACCAGCGGCAGCATGATCAGATTTGATACAATTTTAAGAGCTACCCCGACCGAGGCAACAACCGCCATCTCCTGGATCATCGGGACGGGTATCAGATAAAGCGTGGCAAACCCGACAAGGTCCGTTACCAGCGCCATGGAGCCAGGCACGAGCAAACGGGAGAACGTCGCGCGGGCTGCCCCTTCCGCCGTGGCGCCGGCTACAATCTCCGACGAAATGAGATTGATCTGCTGAATACCATGGCTGACACCGATAGCGTAAACCAGAAACGGAACCAGAATTGCCAGCGGATCAAGACCATAACCCAGCAGGTTGAGAAGCCCGAACTGCCAGACAACAGAGACAAGGGAAGATCCGACAGCCAGCGATGTCAAAACACCGGAGCGGCAATAGGCGTAAACAGCCGCCGTCGTCAGTACAAACGAGATCACAAAAAACCAGACAACGCCGCCTGCCCCGTCGGCTATATCGCCAATCATTTTGGCAAAGCCGATGATACGGATATTGACGGTCTCACTTTCATACTTTGACCGGATACTCGTCTCTATCCGTTGGGCAAAGTCGATATAATCAAGCGGCTCCCGACTGATCGGATGAATTTCCTGCAACTCAAAACGGATCAACGCTGCCCGACTGTCGTTGGAAAAAAGGTTCCCTTTGAACCCCCAGCGATCTGCATCTTCCCGGATCCGCGCGACGGCTTCTTCGTCAATATTGTCCCGCGTGACATCGGCCGGCACAAGATTGTAAGCGAGAAACCCCTCTTCGGTGATTTGCATCACGCGCGTATTGGGTGTCCAGATCGACTTCACCGAGCCGCGAAAAACACCGGGCAGAAAGAAAATATCATCCGTGACATCATGCAGAACCCGCATGAACGCCGGGGTCCAGATCGTGCCATCCTTTGCCTCAACCGCAACCATAACAGCATTGGGACCGGGCAGTTTGTCCCTGTAATCGATAAAGGTCTCGACATAGGGGTGGTCTGTCGGCAGTTGCTTGAGAAACCCGGCATCCAGACGAAGCTCCGCCGCATGCAGACCAAGCCAGATTGTGAACGCCGCCAGCACCACAAGCACCAGAGCCTTCGCCCTGAACATCACATTTTCAATCTGCTTCAGCATCGCGCACGCCCCCCCCAAACGCCCCTCTCACACCAATCCAAAAACCAGGACGGATGCGCTACGGCAATTCCCGCCGTTATTCTATGCTGTCATAAATGTGTGCCGTCCATCTTAACGCACGCCCACTCCCCTCGGACAAACGCTATCTTAACGGCACCCGCGCACGAAAACGTCGCGGTAGCCTCGATCAAAAGAACGCGAGACCATCGATAAATGTTAGCGGGCAGATGCAGAAACCCGCCCGCTAAAACGACTGCATTTATGCCTGCGGCAAGTCGATTTCGAGAATCGCCATGTTGAAATCGTATGAGATTTCACCCTCGTCCTCGTCCCGGAAAATCACACCGATAAACTCATCACCAATGTTAACTTCAGCCGAATCGTCCTTATTCGCCCGACCTTGAACCGTAATCGTGTCCAGCCGGAATAGTTTACGAAGGTAGGTTTGAATGCGGATCAGTTCCGATTTTTCCACGAGGGCATCTCCAGTTGTTTTCGCGAGGCAAGCCTGCCCCGCAGACAGTCGGGCTACAGCCCCAATGGGCCTCCCCCGAACTGCGATGAATATGCGCATGTTGTAGCGGCTCCCCCCAACCGGCGCAAACCAGCTGAATTGAACAGCACCAAACAGGAAAATAGACCGTTCTCCAGCAGAAAAACCCGCCAAACAAACGAACCTGCGGCGCTTCGTCCCGTTGTGAAGAAAGGCCAATCTGTGAAAAGCTCCATTCCATCTTGAAAACACTACCCGTCCGGGGAGGACCGTTCGTGAACAAGCAGGCATCCAACTGGCTCATTATCGTCGCTGTCCTGATCACAGCTGCCGCCGTCGCCGCCTTGGCCAGAGCTGAAAACAGTGCCAGAGCTGAAAACAGTTCCCCGCAGACGGAAGCACACGAAACCACACCAGCCTACAGTTACATCAGCGCTGAAGGAGCATGGATCCGGCCAACACTTGGGACAAACCGCAATACTGCAGCCTACGTGACGCTGATGAATACCGGCAGCACCGTGGACCGTCTGATCGGCGGTAGCCTTCCCGGCGCAGACAAGCTCGAGGTCCATAACTCGATCATGGAAGATGGTGTTATGCGTATGCGCCGCCAGGACGGCATTGATATTCCGGCGGCTGGGTCTGTCACGCTGATGCCCGGTGGTTTTCACATCATGGTGTTCGACCTGGAGGCTCCGCTAAAGTCGGGTGACACCGTGTCGCTTACACTTCATTTTGAAAACGCAGGCGATCTGACGGTAAAAGCCCCCGTAACCTTGAGCGCGCCCGACAACCAGCCGGGCCACGCAATACCGGGGGAACCCGCTTCAACCGACAATATGACGGATCATACCGGCCACCATTGACAGCCGGTATCATCAACGTTCAACGCGCGGTATAACCACCGTCAACCACCAACTCAGCGCCCGTCATAAACGCAGACTCTTCCGAGGCCAAAAACAGGATGGCATTGGCAATGTCGCGCGGCACGCCCAACCGTCCAATCGGGTGCAGCATCGTCAGCAGTTCGAACGCCTCGTTCTCACTCCCCATACGCCCCGCGACAACACCATCGCTAACAGCGTTGCGAACAAGTGGTGTGTCGACGAAGCCCGGATGGACCGAGTTGACCCGAATACCATACCCTGCCTCCGCGCACTCCAGCGCGGCGACCTTGGTCAACAACCGGACCCCCCCTTTCGCCGCATTATAGGCCGCTGCATTGGCCTGACCGACAAGCCCCATGATGGATGAAATATTGATGATGGAACCACCGCTCTCTGAAGCATTTTGCTTCATGGCGCGGATCGCGTATTTGCATCCCAGAAATACACTATCAAGATCAATCGCCGTTACGTGGCGCCAGTCCTCAAGACTGAGATCTTCAATCGGGCCTCCTTTGGGCGCAATGCCTGCATTGTTCACCAGAATATCCAGTCGGCCATAAGTCTCTACAGCATGCGTGACAACCCTCTCCCAGGCCGCTTCATCCGTCACATCGTGCGCGATAAAACTGGCCGTGCCTGACTGGTTTTGCACCTGATCCGCTGCCTTTTCACCAGCGGCCTCGTCAATATCGGTCAGGAGCACCTTAGCGCCCTCCGAAGCCAGCAAAGCGGCTGTCGCTGTACCAATTCCCTTTGCTGCTCCGGTAACAAGAGCCACCTTCCCGTCCAAACGCCCCATAACACTGTCTCCTTATTATTTGTCTTTTGTCTTTGGCGCATTGTGCCGAGCCTGCACAGCAATGAACAGGCTCAATTACTGTTTTCGGCACAGGTAACCCCTTTTTCCCGCGCCCGCATGTTGATATGAAGAAAACAAACAAAGGAAGCGCTTCATGACAATTGCCCATCTCGTCACCTACACAACCTCCTCTCCCGACACGATTGTTTCCCAGAGTGTGGGATACAAGGAACGTGAACTGGACCGCTCGCCACCTGATGGGTTTATCGCCGCTCGCGTATTCCGCCATGATGCAGACGGGAAAGTCATGTTCCTGACCGAGTGGGAGAGCGTGGAACAGCTTGCCGAAACGCAAGACTCCGCTCCCTGGGAAGCGGCGATGGATTTGAATGAAACCTTCTCCGACACGGTGGTCGTAGAAACGTTTAATATCGTTATCTGATCCCGCCAAAGGCCGCTGGCAAAATTTCTGAAACGCGGCATATCATGGCGCATGACCCAGCCTTCGCCCCACAGACATGCTTTTGCCGGTACTGAACACCCCGCGTCCTACTATGCCGCGACAGCCAAAGGCGCACCGGTTACATCACGGCTGACCGAAGATAAAACCTGCGACGTGTGTATCGTCGGTGCCGGGTATACCGGCCTTTCTGCCGCACTGCATCTTGCTCAAAAGGGCTTCAGCGTCATCGTTCTGGAGGCCGCCCGTATCGGCTGGGGCGCCTCCGGGCGCAATGGCGGCCAAATGGGGACAACCCATCGCAAGGGACAGGTTGAACTGGAAGCCATGCTGGGAGAAACACGTGCCCATGCTATGTGGGATCTTGCCCGAGACTCAGTCTCAACCGTCCACGCCCTCATCAAAGATTACGAGATCGACTGTGACCTGACACCCGGCATTCTCCACGCCGCGTGGAAAGAAGGCGACATGCCTGGCCTGCGGAAAGAAGCCGAACACATGTCCCGCACATACGGATACGACAAACTCCGCATCCTCGACCGTGACGCGATCAGCGAAGAAGTAAGTTCAACCTGTTACAAAGGTGGCGTTCTGGATGACGGTGGTGCCCACCTCCACCCGCTCAATTATGCGCTTGGGCTCGCGCGCGCCGCCATTTCCCACGGCGCAGAAATCTTCGAACAGACCCGAGTCCTTGACGTCACCCACGCCAAACCCGCGCAACTCAAAACTGCAAAGGGGACAGTCACAGCCAAGCAGGTCATTCTCGCGTGTAACGGATATCTGGGAAATCTGGAGCCACGTGTCGCCGGCTACATCATGCCGATCAACAATTTCATCATCGCAACCAAACCGTTGGGCGACGACGCGCGAACGCTTATTCCGAATAACGTCGCCGTTCAGGACACAAAGTTTGTCATCGACTATTACCGCCTCTCAGCCGATGGACGTTTGCTGTTTGGCGGCGGTGAAAATTACTCAAGCCGCTTTCCACGTGACATTGCAAACTTTGTACGCAAACCCATGGCGCGCGTGTTCCCTCAGCTCAAACATGTGCATATCGATTATGCGTGGGGTGGCACTCTCGCCATCACGCTCAAACGCATGCCACAGTTCGGTCGCTTTGCACCCAACCTGTTCTTTGGGCACGGTTATTCAGGCCAGGGTGTGAATATCGCAACATTGGGCGGCAAACTGCTTGCTGAAGCTGTTGCGGCTGAAGCCGGCGGAAAAGCCTCACCCGAACGCTTCAATCTGATGGCTGGTATTGAAGCCAGCAAGTTCCCCGGAGGTACATGGCTGCGTTACCCAGGACTTGTTGCAGGCATGCTCTTCTACGCGCTGAGAGATCGGCTGCCCTAGACCACGGTCAGGCCGTGTACACAGACCTGTCTGTGATCAGACCGGAAGCTGTCACCCGGGTTTGGTCCGGGGTCCATGCGCATTACGCGCCGTCCGTATCCTCATCCTTGTCTTCAATAATCTGGTTCATCGCACGCGATGGTTCCGGACAGCCGGCACACCCGACCACTTTGGCCGGGACACCCGCAACCGTGCAATTGGCAGGAACATCAGCAAGCACCACGCTACCCGAGGCAACGCGTGCACAATCACCAATGGTGATATTACCAATTACTTTGCTGTCGGCCCCAAGAAGAACACCGCGCCCCACTTTCGGGTGCCGGTCACCATTGGTCTTGCCTGTCCCGCCAAGCGTCACCCCATGCAGCATGGAAACATCGTCGCCAATAACCGCTGTTTCGCCGACAACAACGCCTGTCGCATGATCCATCATGATGGCTTTGCCAATACGTGCGGCGGGGTGGATATCCACACCATAAAGCTCTGAAACACGGCTCTGGATAAACAATGCCATCGCTTTCCGGTCTTCATTCCAGAGCCAATGAGCAATCCGATGCGCCTGGATCGAGTTAAAGCCTTTGAAAAACAACAAAGGCTGCAAATACGCATCACAGGCAGGATCCCGGTCGAACACCGCCATGGTATCCGCACGGAAGGCATCAATAATCGACGGGTCCGCTTCAAACGCATCTTCAAACACTTCGCGCAGCACCATAGCACTGACTTCAGCACTTGAGAGTTTACGCGCCAGATGGAAGCTCAGAACTTCCTCAAGACGGTCATGGTTCAGAACAGTCGCAAAAATAAAGCTGGCAAGAACAGGCTCCGAGGCCGCCATATCTTTCGCTTCACGCCGCATTCGATCCCAAACCGGATCGACGATTTTGACCTTCTCAGCGGGTGTCGGCATGGGGGCCTCCCTTTTCTCCGCAGGTTTCTGCGTGTTTTCCTTCGCGAGGTTAGCACATAAGGCGCTGCAATCATCAATTCAACACTTTATGAACATCAAAAACGTCCCACATCCCGCGCAACGATACCGGGTCACGCAAGCGATGACGGCAGACAGCCAACTTGCTAGGCTTTTTCATCATTATTCAGGAAAGAATCGCCCGTCATGCCCTTCATTGAGACTGCACGTCTGCGTATTTATGCTGAACGAAAAGGTAACGGTGACCCTCTCCTTTTCATCAGTGGCACAGGCTCGGATCTGAGAAACAAGCCCAATTTCATGGACGGGCCTGCACCGAAACAGTTCGACACCCTGGCATATGATCAACGCGGTCTGGGTCAAACAGACAAGCCGGATACGCCCTATACAATGGCCGATTATGCAGACGATGCTGCAGCCCTGCTCGATGCAACGGGCTGGCAGAGTGCCAATATTCTCGGCGTCTCGTTCGGAGGCATGGTCGCACAGGAGTTAGCCATCCGGCACGCAAAGCGCGTCCGGCGCCTCGTTCTCGCCTGCACATCGCCCGGTGGTGAGGGAGGCGCCTCCTACCCGCTGCACGAAGTGCAGGACCTGCCACCCGTCGAGCGTGCCAAATTCATGATCCCCATCTCTGACACGCGCAACGATGCCGCCTGGGCAAAAGCCAATAAGGACACCTATGAAACGATGCTGGATTTCGCCGCGCGTGACCCGTTCGGGGACGAACCAGGCCACGCCACCGGTGCCCGGCGCCAGCTCGATGCACGGCGACATCACAACACATGGGATCGCTTGGGAGATATCGACTGCCCGACGCTGGTCTGTGGCGGGGCCTATGACGGCATTGCCCGCCCCGAGACTCAGGAAAAGCTGGCAAACAGGATACCAAACGCTGAACTTGCAATGTTTGAGGGAGGCCATCTCTTTATGTTGCAGGATCGCGCTGCCATTCCCGCCATGCTGGATTTTCTGTCTCGCCACTAAGCCCCGCAACCAGACGCTGACCATTCAGCACAGTGCCGATACACTGGTATTGCGCTAGAATGCTCGCACACAAAACCTGCTAATTTTCTACATCCCCGTTTCAAGGAGTATCTCATGCCCTCACCCACCGAACGGATGGTCGCCCGCAAAGAAGGCAGCATCGGCTGGATGATTTTCAACAATCCCGACCGGCACAACGCCGTGAGCCTGGACATGTGGCAGGCCGTCCCCATTATCCTGGATGAATTTGAAGCAGATCCTGAAATCAGAACCATCGTTCTGACCGGTGCGGGTGAAAAGGCTTTCGTGGCAGGTGCTGACATCTCCCAATTTGAGGAAACACGCTCCAGTCCCGACAAAGTGCAACTCTACGAAGACATCTCCACTGCCGCCTTTGACCGCATAGCCAGCTGCACTCGCCCGACCATCGCCATGGTTGACGGTTATTGCATTGGCGGCGGCCTGGGGATCGCACTGGCGTGTGATCTGCGCATTGCGGCGGAAGGCTCAACCTTCGGTATCCCCGCAGCCAAACTTGGCCTTGCCTACCCGCTTTCCTCCACCAAGCGGTTGGTAGATGTTGTAGGCCCATCTTTCGCAAAAGAAATTTTCTTCACCGCCCAGCGTTTCACCCACGACGAAGCCCTTGCCATGGGGCTGATCAATCGCGTGACCAAAAAGGCGGAACTTGAACAACGCGTTCGCGGCATGGCTGCCGAGATCGACACAAATGCGCCGCTCACGGTGCAGAATGAAAAGAAGATCGTCGACCAGATCATCCGTGAAGCCGACAGTTTTGATAAAAAAGCCTGCATGCGGCTGATCGCTGAATGCTTTGGCAGCGCGGACTACGCCGAAGGTCGCACGGCCTTCATGGAGAAAAGAAAACCCGTCTTCACCGGGAAATAACAAAAACACAAAGGGAGAAACCCGCATGGGCGAGAGACTGAAAGACAAAGTCGTCATTATTACTGGCGGCACAAGTGGCATTGGCCGAGGCTCGGTTGACCTGTTCTTGAGTGAGGGCGCAAAAGTCGTCGTTGGCGATGTGCAAGACCACCGCGGCGAAGAAATGACGCTCAGCCTGGGAGAAGACTTCGCCTACATCCACACAGATGTTTCCAGGGAAACGGACGTGAAGGCCATGGTTGACCTCGCCGTGGAGCGTTTTGGACGTCTGGACTGCATTTTCAATAATGCCGGGTTTGGTGGTGTCGGCGGCGCGCTGGAGGAAATCGACATGGACGGGTTTGACCAGTCCGTCGCCGTCCTTCTGAAAGGTGTTTTCCTGGGCTACAAATACGCAGTCCCACAGATGAAGAAACAGGGCACCGGCTCCATCATCTCCACGGCCAGCGTTGCCGGTCTCCAGGCGGGCTTTGGACCACAAGTCTATTCAGCCTGCAAAGCAGCCGTCGCACATCTCGCCAAAACGGCGAGTCTGGAACTAGGCCCTTTCAATATCCGCTCCAACGCCATCTGCCCCGGGGGCATCGCCACCCCCATTTTTGCCAATGCGCTTGAGTTGGGTGCCAATGCGGCCGACGAGTTTGCTGAATTCATGAAACCAAAGCTCGCCAAGCTGCAACCTGTCACCAGAGCGGGCCTTCCCAACGACATTGCTGAAATGGCTCTTTTTCTGGCGTCCGATGCTTCCAGTTTCGTCACAGGACAAATTATTGCCGTCGACGGAGGGCTCACAGCCGGTCGGATGCGGGGGCTTTCTGACGCTCTTGACTTCGAAGCCACGATCAACGAGTTCCTTTCGTCCCGCGGCTAAAGCTTGATACACAAAACTGTTAACAATACCGCGACTGGACGCCGGTAAAGCGTCCAGCCACAATGGCTTGGGTCATTTACACACTAAAATATTGTGTTTCTATATATTTCACACACCTATTGACGTTGATTAGAAAAAACACCATGTTTGCGCCAATTGAAACAGGCTGTCGGTGGACCACCGCCGACATTCTATTGAACATGAATAATCTGTGGAGGATTGGGTTTGGCCCAACACACAAATAAACGCGCGACAACGCAATCAGTCACCGCCAACCGGTTGATTGACGGTGAAGTTGTGTATTTAACGGCGTCCGGCGAGTGGTCAGACTGGTTGAAAGACGCAGCCGTGGCTGACGGCAAAGAAGCCTGTGCTGCCCTGCTCGACCAAGCCGCCCCTGCTGTTGCTGCTCAACATATTGTTGACCCCTACCTCTTCGAAGTGTCCGTCGAGGACGGCGTGATTATTCCTGCAAGCGTACGGGAAAAAATTCGCATGGCAGGACCAACCATTCGTCTCGACCTTGGGAAACAGGCCGTCAGCGCCTGAAGAACCCGCAAGGTTTGACCGCATGGTTGGCCAGAGAGACTGACTGGAAATTACCTTTCTGAACAGAAAGAAACGCACATGTATCGTTACGATGAATTTGACACCCAACTTGTGAGCGAACGCGTCGCACAATTTACCGGACAGGTCGCGCGTCGCCTCGCGGGGGAGATCACCGAAGATCAGTTCAAGCCGCTCAGGTTGATGAACGGTGTCTATCTCCAGCTTCATGCCTACATGCTGCGCGTAGCTGTGCCCTATGGCACCTTGTCGGGCAAGCAAATGCACATGCTCGCTCATATCGCCCGGACCTATGACAAAGGCTATGGCCATTTCACAACACGCCAGAACATCCAGTATAACTGGCCTGCCTTGAAAGATATCCCGGCGATCCTGAAGGACCTCGCATCCGTCGAGATGCATGCCATTCAAACCAGCGGCAATTGCATCCGAAATGTAACATCAGATCAGTATGCCGGCGCGGCTGCCGGCGAAATTGATGATCCACGTATCTGGTCAGAAATCATTCGCCAATGGTCTACTTTTCACCCTGAATTCACTTACCTGCCGCGTAAGTTTAAAATTGCTGTCGCTGGTATGCATGAAGACCGCGCCGCCATTCGCTTCCATGATATCGGCATCGAAATTGTCCCCGGCAAGGACGGAAAGCCCGCCTTCGATATCTATGTCGGGGGCGGCCAGGGTCGCACCCCCATGATCGCACCACAAATCGGGACGGCGATCCCCGCTGACGATCTGATTACTTACCTAGAAGCTACGCTGCGCGTCTACAACATGAACGGTCGACGCGACAATCTCTACAAGTCGCGGATCAAGATCCTTGTACACGCAATCGGGGCGGATGAAATGCGCCGCCAGGTCGAAGAAGAATTCACCCGCGTGAAGGAAAAAGGGGCACTCGCTCTGCCCGACGCAGAAATTGCGCGCATTCGCGCCTATTTCATGCCTCCCGCGTACGAAACCCTGGACGACAATTCCCCCGCTCTTGACAAGGCGATGGCGGATAACAAAGCATTTGCCAACTGGGTGAAAACCAACGTCTCTGCTCACAAACAGGCAGGATATGCGATAGCAAACATTTCCCTGAAACCCGTCGGTGGCGTGGCGGGCGATGCGTCGGCTGACCAGATGGACGTGATCGCGGATCTTGCCACCGCCTACAGCTTTGATGAGATGCGCATCACGCATGAACAGAACATCACCTTTGCTCATGTAAAGAAGGACGATCTGTTCGCACTCTGGCAAAAACTGGACGAAGTTGGCCTGGGGACATCAAACCTTGCCCTGATTACCGATCACATCGTTTGCCCAGGTCTTGACTATTGCGCCCTCGCCAATGCGCGCTCCATTCCAATCTCGCAACAGATCGCGGAGCGTTTTGCGGACCTCGATCGCCAACACAATATTGGTGAACTGAAAATAAAGATCTCCGGTTGCATCAACGCCTGCGGTCATCACCATGTCGGGCATATCGGCATTCTGGGTGTCGACAAAAAGGGTACCGAGTTTTATCAGATATCACTCGGCGGCTCAGCTGACGAGAAAGCTTCTGTGGGCGACATTGTGGGGCCGGCCTTTACGGAAGAGGAAATTGTCGACGCAATCGAGAATATTGTTGAGACATATCTGGCCACAAGACAGGCCGATGAGCGTTTCATCGACACCTATCGCCGCATCGGCAAAGAACCGTTCAAGGAGAAACTTTATGCCACTCATTAAGAACGGTGCTTTTGAAGACGACAAGTGGGTAGCGGTTGACGACGATAGCGATCTGCCAGCCGACAAGCCGGTTATTCTTTCGCTGGCCCGCTGGCAAGCAGAACGTGAGACCCTGGTGGGTCGCAACGCTCCGGTCGCGGTCAAACTTCAAAGCAGTGAAGCACCCGATGCGTTGCAAGCCGATCTGGATCGATTGGCGATGATCGCACTGGACTTCCCCGCTTTCAAAGACGGGCGTGGCTACTCATATGCCCGCGTACTGCGCGAACATTTCGGCTTTGAAGGCGAAATCCGGGCAACCGGCGAAGTTCTGCGGGATCAATGGCTCGCCATGACCCGTTGCGGTGTTGATGCGTTCATCGTCGCCGACAATGTAACGCTCGAAGCTTTTAATGAAGCTGTGAACGAGTTGAGCCTTGTCTATCAGCCGACCGGTGATGGTCGCAAAACCGTTATGCAGCTTCGACACGGAAACTGAGCATGGCTCAGGTCTCGAACGGCTCCAAAGACCAGCACACAGGACGACAACACGTTTGCCTGGTTTGTGGCAGCACCCCGAGAATGGGGATTCTCGGCACACCTTAGATTTGAATATAATTCGCCTAAAATACCTTCACCAAAATTCAGCTTATCGCCACAGATAGTAGATATATTGCTGCCAACATTTTGGAGAGGGATTATGACACAGCAGAAAGTACAACGACTGCCCGTTTGGCAGGCGTATGTCTTCGCCGTCTTGTTTGTGCTGGGCAGCGCAACAATGCCAATGCAAGCCGTTGCCGCATCAGGGGCGGCATCCGGCTTTATGGAACGGAACACCGACCGCACCGGGGGTGACTTTCGTGTTTTCACGTCAGGCCCACAAGGCCCCCGTCATTGCGCCAGTGAGTGCGCCTCTGACGCGCAATGCAAAGCCTGGACATATGTTGCGATGGGAAATGAAGGACCAAATGCAACCTGTCATTTGAAGCTCGTGGTTCCCCCTGCCGTCCAAACCCCGTGCTGCATCAGCGGCGTTACCGTGGGCTCCAGCACACCGGGCCGTCGCACGGGCTATTGAGAAGACAATCATTTGGGCGGGTCATACCGGCTTTTGTGCCACAATAAAGAGTGCGGCACAGGGCCGGGACGCCATTCATGGAAACAAGATCAAAACCCGCGCCGCGTAAAGCCTCTTTCAGCTCACCCGCCGTAAAGAAGCAAGCAAACCAATGAACAAAAGCCGCAACGTACTTCCAGCAGCGATAGATAGCAGGTAAGAGCCAGAAGGCATTAAAGTCAGATCAGATCCAGCACCGAAGTCACTTCAACGCTAGATCGGCAGATCCGATGACCGCCGGGCGAAAAGTTCCCCGCGCACCGCTCTATGCCGTGCAGCATCTTCGCGGATACCTTTAACGCTGACGGTCAGTACTTTGAGCGCTTCGGCAATCGTATCCACCAACCCTTGCTCCGGCACCTCAAAGGCTGCCAGCTCCAGAGCCTGCGCATATTGATCCAGTCGCCCCGCCATCAGCGCGACCATCTGGTCAATGACTTTACCGTTTTCCTCAACCCGAAGCACAACATCCACTGCGTCCGAGAATGCAGCCCGATCACTCTCCATGGCAATCCTCACCAAACCCAAACGCTCCGCGTCCGCACGGGTCACGCCGACACTGAGCCGCGCAAATTGATCAACCATCGCAATATCGCGCAATACATCATTGCCAAAGGCGTTGAGGAGGCTGACACCGCTCTCCCGGTGAATACGCCGCAAAGTCGGATAATAATCAGGTTCCTCTCCGCTGCCCTGCGCCTGTTCTGCCTGTCTGACAAGCCGTTCAAAAAGGCCTTCATCATCAAGGGATGCCTGCCGCCCGACATTCCCGATAAGAACGCGTATCTGCGCTTCCTCCGCTGTCATGGGCAGGTTCTCAGTCGAATGCCGACCGGCCGACTGTGCTGCAATCTGATCACCGATACCTTCAAAAATGCTGAACTCATTAGGCTTGGCTCGGCCAAAATCGCCTTTCCCGGCACACCCTGCCAGAGCCAATGCACACACAACAACAATCAGTCCCGAGAATTCAGTCTTCATTCCATCGCCTCGACAAACAGCACAAAGCGTGCAGCATGGTTTCGCCGAGAGCGTATCGTCGAATACTTAGATGCGTATTAATATGTATCGTCGGACCCACGTCAGGTGAATATGCAGGACAAACATGCCTAACAAACGATTAATCGAGCCGACACTGGCCACCGGGATGAAAAAGCGCTCTCGCGCCGGACGAAACGTTCTGCTGCTCCTGCTTCTATCGTCACTGTTTATGGTTTTGGTCGGGCTCAACTTGCCTGCGGTGACCATCAATTCGTTCTGGCTCTACGAGCAGGATCTGTCGATTATAGATGGAATTGGGGCGTTCTTTGAAGATGGTCAGAATGCACTTGGTGCTTTGGTTCTGGCAGTCTCCGTTGTCTTTCCCATCGGAAAAATCTTGCTGGGCATGCTGCTCCTGATCCGCGATCAACCCACGCATGCACGCACCGGGTGGGCGCTGGACATCCTGGTCTGGCTCTCAAAATGGTCGCTGACAGACGTCTTCGTCTTTGCACTCATCGTCCTCGTGCTGAACGGTCAGCTTCTGACCAGCGCAGACATTCATGGTGGCGTCGCCCTGTTTGCAGGTGGCGTCCTGCTCTCCGCCTTCGCGGTTGCGCAGGTGCGCAACCGCCTGACCGGAAAACAGAAAGCCTGAATTTTCCTCATCTTGGAAGCGCGAACGCAACGATCTCATCACCCAATGTCGTGGTTGAGCGCGAATGACCACCGGCCGCAATCAGTACATACTGCCGCCCCTCCCATTCATAAGACATCGGGGTCGCCTGCCCACCGGCTGGAAGACGTCCCTTCCAAAGCTCTTCGCCAGTCTCCGCATCAAACGCGCGCAGATAATTGTCCATCGCAGCACCGATAAAGACGAGACCACTTTTGGTGACGAGCGAACCACCAAAATTAGGTGTGCCAAGCTTCCATGGGATCGGAACCGGCGCAATGTCACGGACAGTCCCAAGCACGCTTTCCCACTTGATTGTTCCATCCGACAGATCAACCGCATGCAGCATGCCAAAGGGAGGAGGGTTACAAGGCAAACTGAACGGAGACAGAAGTAGCTCCCGCTTCATCGCCCAGGCGGTACCTGCCTGCTCCGAGATTTCCTTGTTGGGCTCCGCCGCTTTAGCGGCCGCAAACTCAACCGCAGGAATAAGCGTCACAACGTGAAGTGCACGGCTGGTATTCACATACATGGTTTGAGTCAGCGGATTAAACGACATGCCTCCCCAGTTCGCCCCGCCACCGGAAAACGGAAACATGAGTGTGCCTTCGGCACTCGGCGGGGTAAACAGTCCCTCCGCGCGATGTGAAGCAATTTTGTCTTCGCACCAACCACGGTCGTAAGGCGTGATCCCCCATGCGTCTTCAGGCTTGATCTCATGCGGAACAAGCGCCGGCGGGGCCACCGGGTAAGGCTGTGTTGACGATAAATACTCCCCCGCAGGGCCGTCCTGGGGTACAGCTCGTTCTTCAACACCAAAAACCGGTTCCCCGGTTTCCCGGTTCAGCACAAAGATAAAACCGGTCTTTGCAACCTGCACAACAACGTCAACCGGGCCTTCCGGGCGAGTGAGTGTAACCAGGCTGGGCTGAGCAGGCAGGTCATAATCCCACACATCGTGATGCACGGTCTGGAAATGCCATTGAACCGCCCCTGTTGCACCATCAAGCGCAACGACAGAGTTCGCATACCTGTTATCGCCCGGGCGCTCACCACCAAAAAAGTCTGGACTGGGAGACGATGTCGGAAGGAAGACCCAGCCGCGCTTCTCATCAACAGACATCGGTGCCCAGACATTGGCATGTCCGGTACGCACCGCATCCTCGTCGCGCCAGCTTCCCGGTTGCTCCGCAGCCCCGCGAACAACAGGGTCAAACATCCATCTCGCCTCACCCGTACGCGCATCGAAGGCACGAACAGACCCCTTCGGGGCATCGGCCCGCGCCCCATCGCTGATGGCAGACCCGAGAACCACAGTGTCACCCACAACGACAGGGGGAGAGGTGAACTGAAACTCACCCCGCCACTTCAGCGCCATACCCGGGTCAATGACCACCTCGCCATCGTGACCAAACATGAGACAGCGCACACCGGTTACCGCATCCACGGCAATCAGACGGCTGTCCGCCGTCCCCATGAAAACACGAGACCGGCACAAAGCCCCCGCGTCTGCCGACGCATCCTCCCAATAAGTTACACCGCGACAAACAAACTGATTGGCAGGTTCGTAGTCGGTTTCGATCTCAGCATCAAAACGCCACAACATCTCTCCCGAAGCAGGGTCAAGTGCGATGATCTCGTTAAAGGGAGTGCAAAAAAGCAATCGCCCATCCGCCAGGATCGGCGTTCCCTCAAAAGCTGACTTCCCGACAGCCTCGGGCCGCAAAGCCATATCGCCGGTTGAGTACGACCATGCAATTTCAAGGTCTTCAACATTCTCAAGGGTGATCTGGTCACTATCCACAAAGCGACTTCCACCCGCATCGCCACCATAATAGCCCCAATCAGCGGCATATCCGGTCATAGGAAGAAGGCAAAAACCAAGCGCAGGAAGCACAAAACGTCGGAACAGCCCGATCATGAACAATCTCCATAAATGAATGATTCATTCATTTATATAAGAACTTGCCACACCCTTTCAAGACCGGCTACATGGAACAAATGTAAGGGAACTCAACCGCCCCATAGCCATAATCCGACAGAAGGTGGAAATCCTCGCAAATGGCCCGGAAACAAGCAACTTCCCTGACAGAAATTGGTGATGCGGCCGTCTCTTACATCACACGGCACGGATACAGGCAGACCCAGATGGCAGGCCTCGCCAGGGAAATTGGGGTTTCGGCCGGCACGCTTTATACCTACGTGGAAAACAAGGAAGCCCTGCTGCACTTGGCAACGGAATTCCTGATCGACCCCACCCCGCTCGCACGCGCAGCTCTCCCCTTTGGGGCACTCCCGCGCGCCAAACTGGTTACACGGTTTGCCGAAACCGTGCAGGAACGCGCCCAATGGCCCTACCTCAAACAGGCTATTGTCGAAAACCGGGTCGATCAGAAAACACTGCGCACCGTGGGAGCCGAAGTATACGGGCTCATTGACACCTATGGGCGCAGTATTCTGTTTCTGGATCGCCTTGCAGATGAGCTGCCGGAATTCACGCCCGTCCATGTAGACAAAGTGCGGGGCGGTTTCATGGGCGACCTTGTTACACTTCTGCTCAATGCAGGCTCAACACATGGTATCTACGGCACCGCAATCATTGCCCGCGCGGCAACCGAAGGCATTTCATGGAGTGCCATGCACCGCAAACGCGAAGGACTGACCCGACAGCCGATCGGCGATCTGGCCGAAAGCGATATTCGCCTTCTTGCAAGTCACACGTTTGCAGCAGCCCTCACGGCCGCGCTGCCGGACGTATAGAAAACCCGCCAGACAAAGCCTGACGGGCAAGAAGTTTAAACACTCAGGAATAAAAGGCAAACCACCAAAGCCTGCCCCCAGTCAGCCCCCAATCAGCCCTTGTTTTTGATCTCGTCAATCGCCTTGGCAAGCATTTCGTCCATTGTGCGGCGGATCTGGTGATCGGACTGTTCAACACCTTTGGCATCAAAATCTGCCCGAAGCTTGCGAAATACGTCATCATCGCCAGCTTCCTTAAGATCCTCAACCACAACAGACTTGGCATAAGCATCCGCTTCGTCGCCAGACAGTCCCATCAACTCAGCGGCCCACAACCCAACCAGCTTGTCCCGGCGGGCCTCAGCCTTAAAACGAAGTTCCGCGTCATGAGCGAACTTGTTTTCAAAGTCCTTTTCACGCTTATCAAAAGTGGACATGGGGCCGAGCTCCTCATCACTATCCAGGGGAAAACACCCCCATTTGTCAGAATTGGGGCTAGGCATAGCCGCCTCATATGACGAAATCAACAGGCGCATTGCCGCGCCACCCATGAAATAGCACATCCACTGCTAAAACCGGTAAATTTTGAGGGAAAACCCCTCAAAATCGGCTATCAATGTCGCATTGTAACAACCGCTGCCTTGCGATAGGTTGCCCCCGAATGTCGGGCCGATTCCGCCCGAACAAGACCCCGCATTTTTGCCCGACACGGCAGCACGCCGATCCAGGGCCAACCGAATGGATGCATCTCATGAGCCGCCGCAGACGGGTTTACGAAGGCAAAGCCAAGGTCCTTTATGAAGGCCCGGAGCCAGGTACGCTGATCCAGCACTTCAAGGATGACGCCACCGCGTTTGACGGCACAAAGCACGAGCTGATCGACGGCAAGGGTGTTTTGAACAACCGGATATCAGAATACATTTTTACCCGACTGAATGATATCGGGGTTCCCACACACTTCATTCGTTCGCTCAACATGCGCGAACAATTAATCCGGGAAGTCGAAGTCGTACCGGTGGAAGTCGTTGTGCGAAACATCGCCGCCGGGTCCATTTCCAAGCGCCTGGGCATTGAGGAAGGCACTCCCCTGCCTCGCTCAATCATCGAGTTCTACTACAAGAACGATGCCTTGCATGACCCGATGGTCTCCGAGGAGCATATCACTGCCTTCGGGTGGGCCAGCCCACAGGAAATCGACGATATGATGGCTCTGGCCCTGCGTATCAATGACTTCCTCACAGGTCTGTTCATGGGCATCGGTATCCGCCTCGTCGATTTCAAGGTCGAATTTGGTCGCCTGTACGAAGGCGACATGATGCGCATCGTTCTTGCTGATGAAATCAGCCCGGACAGTTGCCGCCTATGGGACGCAACCACAAATGAAAAGCTCGACAAGGACCGCTTCCGTCGCGACATGGGTGGTGTGGTTGACGCTTATCAGGAGGTTGCACGGCGCCTCGGCATCATTTTTGACAATGATGGCGGCAAGCGCACTGGCCCAACCCTTGTGAAATCCTGAGCAAAAACGCTCAAGGCAGACAGATTAAACAAAGGAAGTCGAAAGACGTCATGAAGGCCCGTATTAAAATCACACTCAAGAATGGCGTATTGGACCCACAGGGCAAAGCAATTGGCAACGCCTTGCACCAACTCGGTTTCGATAGCATTGGCGACGTTCGCCAGGGCAAATACATCGAAATTGACATGCGCGAAACCGACAAGGCAAAAGCCCGTGCCGCACTTGACGATATGTGCAAGCGCGTCCTTGCCAACACGGTGATCGAGAATTACGACATCGAACTCGACGGAGAGTGAGCCTTATGAAATCGGCGGTCATCGTCTTCCCGGGATCGAACCGCGAGCGCGACATGCTCTACGCGCTCGAGAAAACCACGGGTCACAAAGCAATTGCCGTTTGGCATCAGGAAACCAGCTTGCCAGAGGTCGATCTGATTGTCCTGCCCGGCGGCTTTTCTTTCGGCGACTATCTGCGCACCGGCGCTATCGCGGGCCTCTCGCCCATTATGAGTGCGGTAAAGGAAAAAGCCGCACAGGGTGTTCGTGTTCTCGGTGTTTGCAACGGGTTCCAGATTTTGGCGGAAACCGGTCTTCTACCTGGTATTTTGCTGCGCAACGCACATTTGAAATTTGTCTGCAAAGAAGTAAAGCTGGAAGTGGCAAGCGCCGCCTCCGACTTCACGTCTCGCTACACCAGGGGGCAGATCATTCGCTGCCCGGTTGCTCACCATGACGGCAATTATTTTGCGGACGACGCAACACTGGAGCAATTGGAAGCTGAGGACCGCATCGCGTTCCGCTATACAGCCGAGACCAACCCTAACGGGTCAATCCGCAACATAGCCGGCATCCTGAATGAAAAACGCAACGTGCTGGGTATGATGCCGCATCCCGAAAACCTGATCGAACCTGCCCAGGGCGGGACAGACGGCAGGGGAATTTTTGAAAGTGTGTTGGAGGCCATCGCGTGATCCGGAACGATATTGACATAACGCCGGAGCTGATTGCCGAACATGGGCTGAAGCCGGACGAATACCAGCGCATTCTCGACCTGATCGGTCGCGAGCCGACATTCACCGAACTTGGCATCTTCTCCGCCATGTGGAACGAGCATTGCTCATACAAATCATCCAAAAAGTGGCTCCGTACGCTGCCGACAAAGGGGCCGCGGGTCATTCAGGGGCCGGGTGAAAATGCGGGCGTCGTTGATATCGATGATGGTGATGTCATCGTCTTCAAAATGGAAAGCCACAACCACCCCTCCTTCATTTCGCCATATGAAGGCGCGGCGACAGGCGTTGGCGGCATCCTGCGCGATGTTTTCACAATGGGGGCACGCCCCGTTGCCGCCATGAACGCACTGCGTTTTGGCGCCCCTGAAAATGAACGCACCCGCCACATCGTCTCCGGTGTTGTCGAAGGGATTGGCGGCTATGGAAACTGCTTCGGTGTCCCCACAATTGGCGGCGAGGTTAATTTTGATGCTCGTTACAATGCCAACTGCCTGGTAAATGCATTCGCCGCAGGGCTTGCAAAGGCAGATGGTATTTTCCTGTCAGAAGCCAAAGGTGTTGGCCTGCCGATCGTCTATCTGGGTTCCAAGACAGGTCGCGACGGCATCCATGGTGCAACTATGGCATCGGCAGAATTTGATGACGATTCTGAAGAGAAACGCCCCACAGTACAGATCGGCGACCCCTTCTCGGAGAAGTTGCTGCTTGAAGCCTGCCTCGAACTTATGGCTTCCGGCGCCGTGATCGCCATTCAGGATATGGGCGCCGCTGGGCTCACTTGCTCGGCCGTGGAAATGGGAGCTAAGGGCAACCTTGGTGTACGCCTGGACCTCGATAAAGTGCCTTGCCGTGAAGATGGCATGAGCGCATACGAAATGATGCTGTCCGAAAGCCAGGAGCGCATGCTCATGGTACTGAAGCCAGAGATGGAAGCTGAGGCGTCCGCCATTTTCCGCAAGTGGGATCTTGATTTTGCCGTCGTCGGCGAAACAACGGACGATTTGCGTTTCCGCGTTTTCCGCCATAATGACTTGATGGCCGATCTGCCAATCAAGGAACTGGGCGACGAAGCACCGGAATATGATCGCCCTTGGGTGCCGAGCAAACCTCAAACCGAGCTGAAAGCAAGCGACGTACCCGCACCGGCAAGCCTGGGCGACACACTTGTCGCGATGCTTGGCCTGCCAGACATGTGCTCCCGCCGCTGGGTTTGGGAGCAATACGATAATCTCGTACAGGGCAACACACTGGCCGGTCCGGGCGGCGATGCTGCCGTCATTCGCGTGAACGACAAGGGCAAGGGCCTCGCCTTCTCGCTCGATGTAACCCCTCGCTATTGCGAGGCAGATCCAGTTGAGGGCGGCAAACAGGCCGTCGCTGAATGCTGGCGCAACATCACCGCCGTGGGCGCAGAGCCACTGGCTGCCACCGACAACCTCAATTTCGGCAACCCGGAAAAGCCTGAAATCATGGGCCAGTTTGTCGGTTGCATTCAGGGCATCGGCGAAGCCTGTCTGGCACTCGACATGCCGATCGTCTCTGGCAACGTCTCGCTCTACAACGAAACAAATGGTCAGGCCATCCTGCCCACCCCCGCCATCGGCGGTGTTGGCCTCTTGCCGGACGTATTCACGCGTGCCGGTAAAGCCATCCAGACCGAAGGCGAAACACTCATACTAATCGGCGCACGCAAAGGCCATCTCGGCCAGAGTATTTACGTGCGCGATATCGTGAAAAAGCCTGCCGGCACACCACCACCTGTAGATCTTCAGGTTGAGCGCCGGAATGGTGATTTCGTCCGGAGCCTCATTCGCGGCGGCCGGGTCTCTGCAGTACACGATATTTCTGACGGGGGATTGCTCGTCGCCGTCGCTGAAATGACCATATCTGGCGATATAGGCGCAACAATCACACCAGACCCGGGTTTGCCGTTGCACGCCTGGGCTTTTGGGGAAGATCAGGCCTGTTACGTACTGTCTGTACCGACAGGTCAGGTCGATAGCCTTATATCTGATGCGGACAAAGCCAACGTTCCCGCCAAGGTGATAGGCAAGACAGGGGGTCGGGATTTGACAGTTGAGGGTGAGGCCCCCATATCATTGGAACGTCTGAGCAATGCACACGAAGGTTGGTTACCCCAATTTATGGCAGCCCCCGAAACGCACTAACAGCCGGGACCTCGGGCAAGGAGTAGAAGAACATGCCGATGAAAGCGAACGACATTGAGCGGCTCATCAAGGAAGCCTTGCCTGACGCAACAGTAGAAATTCGCGATCTTGCAGGCGACGGCGACCATTATGCGGCGACTGTTATCTCTGCTGCATTCACCGGCAAGAACCGCGTGCAACAACATCAGATGGTATACAAAGCGCTGAAAGGCGGCATGGGCGGCGAACTGCACGCCCTCGCCCTTCAGACATCCGCACCCGACGCTTAATTTTGACGGGCAGATGCCCAGGAGAAAAAAATGGATCAGGCAATCTCAGACCGCATTCGCGGCGAAGTTGAAGCAAACGACGTCGTTCTCTTCATGAAAGGAACGCCTGTGTTCCCGCAATGCGGTTTCTCAAACACCGTTGTGCAGGTGCTCACCTATCTCGGTGTGCAGTTCAAAGGCATCAACGTGCTGGAAGACGATACCATCCGCGAAGGTATCAAAGCCTATTCTGATTGGCCGACGATCCCTCAGCTTTATGTGAAGGGTGAGTTTGTCGGCGGTTGCGACATTATCCGCGAGATGTTTGAAAACGGCGAGCTCCGCGAATATCTCGCCTCAAAGGGTATCGCGCTCGAAAACGCGTGAAGCGTTTCTTGGTTGATCTGAAAGAGCCCCCTGACCTTGGTCAGCGGGGCTTTTTCTTATCTGCTATTCGACTAAAGATTCAGGGGTCGACCTAAAACCGAGGCAGATGTTGGGGTTTCGGACGGCTTGAGGAAATGTGACCGGGTTTCGGGCAATAGCAACCTCCTCATTGTCATTACCCGGCTTGTCCGGGTAATCCAGAGCCAAGGACCAAAGCCTGCACATTATAGCTCTGGACCACCCGAACAAGTCGGGTGGTGACAGTGATTTGTATGGGCCACAACTGCCTCATTCATACACCCAACAAAAAAGGGCTCCCAACCGGGAGCCCTTTATTCTTGTATCTCGTTCTCTGTGCCGCGCTAACGAATTAGCGAGAGTAGAACTCGACCACGAGGTTTGGTTCCATCTGAACCGGATAAGGCACGTCAGCCAGCGCGGGTACGCGGATAAACGTTGCGCGGCCCTTGCCATGATCAATATCAAGATAGTCTGGCGTATCGCGCTCTGCGCTCTGCGTGGCAACAACATAATTATCGCTCACACGCATCTTTTCCTTCACCTCGATCACATCACCTTCTTTCACCCGGTAAGACGGGATCGTGACGCGCCGACCATTAACCAGGATGCGACCATGACCCACAGCCTGGCGGGCGGAAAACACAGTAGGTACGAACTTGGCGCGATATACAATCGCGTCGAGACGACGCTCCAGAAGACCGATCAGGTTCTCGCCGGTGTCACCTTTCAGGCGCGATGCTTCGTGATAGGTGCGCTTGAACTGCTTTTCGGTAATGTTCCCGTAATAGCCCTTCAGCTTCTGCTTGGCGCGCAGCTGAATGCCATAGTCGGAAGTCTTGCCACGGCGACGCTGGCCGTGTTCACCAGGACCATATTCACGACGGTTCACCGGGCTCTTTGGACGACCCCAGATATTTTCGCCAAGACGGCGATCAATTTTATACTTGGATTCAATGCGCTTGCTCATCGCAGTTTCCTTTTAAGTTACGCTTCAGGAAACGCGCCCTCCTCTGCCACCCCCAAAAGGGAGCCGCTGACAGGGTACAGTCGAGGCGCTCGACCATCTCCCGCGGGTGCGTCGTGAATGCCAACGGGGCCCCAAAAGGCCCCGCAAGCCCGCGCACTATACCCGCGCGCCTTCATAAGTCAAACGCCAAACCACCCGAAACACCCCCCAAAACCGGGATAAAACGGGAAGAATGAGCCTGAAGGACGATCATTTATCCTTGGGCTGTTGTCCCGGTCGCCATGGAGGCTCGCCAGCCTGAAAGCGCGCCAGCGCGCGCCGCTCCGCATGCTTTGTAAGGGCTGACACAATCCCTCTGAGGGTCCGCACTTCCTGCTCGGTCAGGCCGGAGCGCTGAAACATGTTCCGCACATTGCGAACCATGGCCGGACGCTTCTCAACAGGCTCCAGAAAGCCGGTCTCATCCAGCACACTCTCAAGATGCTCAAAAAAGCCCAGAAGCTCGTCTTTACGGGCAGGACGGGTACCTGCCATGGGTACGGTCTCCACCGGTGTCTCGTCCGCCTGTCGCCGCCACTCGTAAGACACAAGCAGAACAGCTTGCCCCAGATTGAGGGAAGAAAATCCCGGGTTCAAAGGAGCGGTGATCACGGCATCCGCCAGGGCCACGTCATCATTATGAAGCCCCATCCGCTCCGCACCGAAAAGCACACCCGGGCGCCCGCCCGCCCGCATCTCCCCGGAAAGACGTTTTGCACCCTCCTCCGGCGTGAAAACGGTCTTCACCATGTCCCGGGGACGCGCCGTCGTCGCCAGCACATAATCAAGATCGGCAACCGCGTCCGCGACCGTATCAAAAATCTGTGCTTTTTTGATCAGTTCGTCCGCCCCGGCGGCGGCTTTCACGGCATGTTCATTAGGCCAGCCATCCCGAGGGGCGACGATCCGAAGCTCCGTCAGCCCGAAATTGAGCATCGCCCGCGCAGAAGCCCCGATATTCGCCCCCAATTGCGGTCGGACCAGAATGACGGCAGGAGCCGGGGCCAGCCCTGCCGTCGCGTCAGCCTTGGAACGGTCTGTTCCTGCCATTTTTTTAACCTCGAAAACCCAAATATTCTGCGGTGATAGGAGATTGGCGAGCTTTAATCAACGCGCGGGCAATGTTATACGAGAGATACCGGGATCGAAGCGGCAACGAGGCCGATTCTCCGCCAATTTTGGCTGTCCCCGGCACGGTTCACGCGCTCGGGTATCCGAGAGTAAAGCGCGTGCCCCCACAAGGGGGGCGCCGTGTTAAGTTCCCCTATGCGGCAAGGTAGATGTGGCCTCGCCGTTCACTCAGTCTGAAGAGGTCCCTACGCATGTCCAAGATCAAGGTGAAAAACCCCATCGTCGAATTGGATGGCGATGAGATGACCCGGATCATCTGGCAATACATCAAGGACAAGCTGATCCATCCCTATCTGGATGTGAACCTCGACTATTACGATTTGGGCATGGAATATCGTGATCAAACCGATGATCAGGTAACCATCGATTCTGCGGAAGCCATCAAAAAATACGGCGTGGGTGTCAAATGCGCGACCATCACACCGGATGAAGCCCGCGTTGAAGAATTCAAACTGAAAAAAATGTGGAAGTCGCCCAACGGCACCATCCGCAACATTCTGGGTGGAACTGTTTTCCGCGAGCCCATCATCTGCCGCAACATTCCACGCCTTGTCCCCGGCTGGACGGAGCCGATTGTGATCGGGCGCCACGCGTTTGGCGACCAATACCGCGCAACAGATTTCCTCGTGCCCGGCAAAGGCAAACTCACCTTGAAATGGGAAGCCGAGGACGGGTCTCAGACAATTGAGGAAGAGGTTTACAACTTCCCCGGCTCTGGCGTCACCATGGCCATGTACAATCTCGATAATTCAATCCGCGATTTTGCCCGCGCGTGCATGAAATATGCGCTTGATCGTAAATACCCGGTCTACCTCTCCACCAAAAACACCATCATGAAAGCTTATGATGGTCGTTTCAAAGACCTGTTTCAGGAAATCTATGAGGCCGAGTTCAAAAAGCAATTTGACGAACACAAACTCACATACGAACACCGCCTGATTGACGACATGGTTGCGTCTGCCATGAAATGGAGCGGTGCTTATGTCTGGGCATGTAAAAACTACGATGGCGACGTGCAGTCGGACACGGTGGCACAAGGCTTCGGGTCGCTCGGCCTGATGACATCCGTTCTGCTCACCCCGGACGGAAAGACAATGGAAGCGGAAGCAGCTCACGGCACTGTAACCCGCCACTACCGGGCACATCAGCGTGGTGAGGAAACATCAACAAACTCCATCGCATCCATTTTTGCCTGGACACGGGGTCTCAGCCATCGGGCCAAGCTCGATGACAACCCGGAGCTTGAAAAATTCGCTGCAACAATTGAGAAAGTTTGTGTTTCAACCGTCGAGAGCGGTTACATGACCAAGGACTTGGCTTTACTCGTTGGCGCCGAGCAGAAATGGCTGTCCACCACAGGCTTCCTCGACAAGATCGCCCAGAATCTCGATAAAGCCATGGGTCAAAGCTGAGGAGGGTCAAAGCTGAGGAAGGCCGAGGCTGAAAAACAGCGGGACCAGTCCTGAGAGCACAACCAGAGCGGAAACGGCTAGTCTGTTTCCGCTTTTTCTTTTTGTTCGACCGCGATCTCCTGTTCAAGATCATCTGTCTCACCGCTGGCAAGACCGCGATCACGGACAGCAGCGGCAATATGTGCTTCGGCATCCGGGTGATGCGCAAGGATCTGGCGAAACTGCCCCACCCCTAGCTTCAGCAAATGAACCCGCGTCAACGAGACAATCGTCCCTGAGCGACGCCGGTTGGCAATCAAGGCCATCTCCCCAAAGAAATCACCTTCTCCCAACTCGATGGAACGATCCTCAAACGCAACATGCACCCGGCCCACCACGATAAAATACATCGCATCGGCCGCATCTCCCCGATACGCAAGCACTGTGTTTGCTTCCACCACCTGAGCTTCCAGCAGATCCACGAGATCCGCAAGCACCGCAGGCTTCATACCCTGGAACAAGGGCACACGTGCAACCATGCCCCACGACACGACAAAATCACGGCGGTGTATTTCCCGCGAAAAACCGGAGGAAACAATGGCAATCGGCAAGGCAAACATACCAAGCCCAAACACCATAACCAGCCCCCCGAACAGACGCCCCAGAGGGGTTATCGGAACAACATCTCCATAGCCAACCGTCGTAAGTGTCGCCAGAGCCCACCACATAGCCCGGGGGACAGAGCCGAAAACCTCCGGCTGGATGCGTCCCTCAATCCAGTAAATACCGGTCGCAGCAAAAACCAGGAGGCCAAACATCACAATAACGGCACCCAGAATGGCCCGTTTCTCATTCGCAAGCACACGACCAATCGAGTGCAGCGCCGGAGAAAAGCGGGCCAGCTTAAGAAATCGCAAAAGCCGCACCACGCGCAAAACACGCAAATCAACAGTCAACATCATGCTGAGATAGAATGGCAGGATCACAGCAAGATCAATCAGCATCGACGGCGTGAGAGCCCATTTGACCCGAACCATGAAGGGTGTCTGTCCCTTAAGCGGTGGATGGTCCACACAAACCCACAACCTGAACAGATACTCGCAGGTGAAAATACCGATGGAGATCAGATTAAAAAGGGAAAACGCTTGCCCGTATTGCGCCGCAATCCAGGGCTCTGTTTCAGCAGCGAACGCCAGAACATTCGCCAGAATAAGGCTGACCATAAACCAATCAAAAAGACGGCTGGCCTGATCCCCCGTTTTCCCAGCCTCAAGGATCAGATAGAGGCGTTGGCGGAGCCGGACAGAACCCGGCCCCGTTTGCGTGTCATATAGCGGCTCACGCCGCACCGGCAAACCGGCTGACAGTTTCCTTGATCGTCGCCAGAGCATCATGAGCCTTGCTCCCATCAGGACCACCTGCCTGTGCCATGTCCGGCCGGCCGCCACCACCCTTGCCACCAAGCGCCTCAGCCCCGATACGCACAAGGTCAACAGCAGAAAGGCGGTCTTTAAGGTCATCCGTTACACCAACGGCGATCCCGGCCTTGCCATCCTCTGCAATCGCAATAAGGGCAACAATACCTGAACCGATCGACTTCTTGCTCTCGTCAATCAAACCGCGCAGATCCTTCGGATTGATGCCCTGAAGAGCACGGGCAACCAGCTTCACGTCCCCAAACTCTTCCACATCGGATGATGCCGCGCTGCCGCCCGCACCACCCATGGCAAGTTTCTTCTTGGCTTCAGTCAATTCCCGCTCAAGCTTGCGGCGCTCGTCCATAAGCGCGGCAACCCGGCCCGCCAATTGGTCAGTCGTGACTTTAAGAACAGCCGCCGCATCTCGTGCTATCTGATCCTGACCGGCCAGATAGCGTCGCGCACCCGCAGCTGTCAGCGCCTCGATCCGGCGAACCCCGGATGCAACAGCTCCCTCGTTCACAATTTTCAACAGACCTATATCACCGAGACGGCGAACGTGCGTGCCCCCACACAATTCAACCGAAAAGCTGTTGCCATCCTGCCGGGGACTGCCCATGGAAAGGACGCGAACTTCATCGCCATATTTCTCGCCAAAGAGCGCAAGGGCGCCGGCTTCGATTGCGTCTTCCGGGCTCATGACCCGTGTCATCACGTCGTGATTGCGGAGAATTTCCTCATTCACAATGTCCTCGACCGCCGCGATCTCATCTGCGCTCATAGCTTTGGGATGGGAGAAATCAAACCGAAGACGGTCCGGCCCCACCTGGCTGCCCTTCTGCGATACATGCTCCCCCAGCACACGGCGCAGGGCTTCATGCAACAGGTGCGTAGCGGAATGGTTCGCCCGCGTTGAACTTCGCAAATGACCATCCACACGAAATTCAGCCACATCGCCGACTTTCAGAGCACCGCGAGTAAGCTGCCCAATATGAACAATAAGATCGCCAAGCTTTTTCTGTGTATCCGTGACCGTAAACTCTGCTCCAGCCCCGGTGAACAGACCACCCGTGTCGCCAACTTGTCCCCCGGACTCCCCGTAAAAAGGCGTCTGGTTAGCGATCACAATACCTTCCTCACCAGCCGCAAGGCTCGAGACACGCACACCATCTTTCACCAGCGCAACAATTTTTCCGTCTGCGGCATCGCTCGTGTAACCAAGAAACTCGCTGGCGCCAACGTCATCCTTTATTTCAAACCAGAGCGTTTCGGTTGCCGCCTGTCCGGATCCCGCCCAGTTCGCGCGCGCCGCCGCCCTTTGCTTTTCCATCGCTTCGTCAAAGCCCACCTTCTCAACCCTCATGCCACGCTCGCGCAGAGCATCTTCCGTAAGGTCGAGGGGAAAGCCGTAAGTGTCATAGAGCTTGAAAGCAACATCACCGGGAAGGTCACCTGCCCCGCCCTGCTCCTCAACGGCTTCATCAAGCAATTTCAACCCGCGCGCGAGTGTCTCCCGGAACCGGGTTTCCTCCAGCTTCAACGTTTCTGTAATCAGCGCCTCTGCCCGCCGAAGCTCAGGGTACGCATCCCCCATCTGCACAGCGAGCGCAGGCACGAGTTTCCACATCAAAGGCTCGTCCACACCCAACAATTGAGCGTGGCGCATGGCGCGCCGCATAATACGCCGAAGCACATATCCTCGGCCTTCGTTGGATGGCATGACACCATCCGCCAACAGAAAACTTGTTGATCTCAAATGGTCAGCAATTACCCGATGGCTGACACTATGAGAACCATCAGGGTCCGTGTTCGACGCATGCGCCGACGCTTCGATCAGCGCCCGCATCATATCCGTATCATAATTGTCGTGGCTGCCCTGCAGGAGCGCCGATATACGCTCCAGTCCCATGCCTGTATCAATAGACGGCTTGGGCAGAGACAAGCGCTCTCCATCCCCCCGCTGATCGAACTGCATGAAGACAAGGTTCCAGATCTCGATGAAACGGTCACCATCTTCATCCGCACTGCCGGGCGGCCCGCCGGGAATTTTATCCCCATGATCAAAAAAGATCTCCGAGCATGGACCGCAAGGTCCCGTATCGCCCATCGACCAGAAATTATCAGACGTTGAAATTCGAATGATGCGGTCGTCGGAGAAACCGGCAACCTTCTTCCAGATTGTCGCCGCTTCCTCATCCTCGTGAAAAACGGTAGCCAGGAGGCGATCCTTACTGATATCGAATTCCTTCGTGATCAGCTCCCATGCAAAGGCAATGGCATCTTCCTTGAAATAATCACCAAAGGAAAAATTGCCGAGCATTTCGAAAAACGTATGGTGACGTGCCGTATAGCCGACATTGTCCAGATCATTATGCTTGCCGCCTGCCCTCACACACTTCTGCGAGGAAACCGCCCGCGAGTAGTCGCGCGTTTCAACCCCGGTGAAGACATTCTTGAACGGTACCATGCCCGCATTCGTAAAAAGCAGGGTCGGATCGTTCTGCGGAACAAGAGACGAAGACGGTACAGCCGTATGCCCCTGACGCTGGAAATACTCAACAAAGGTCGATCTGATCTGATTAACGCCGGTCATGTCGGTCTGGTGTCCATTTCACACGTATAATGGGGAAAAGGAAAAAGCCCCAAAAATCCCTTGATAGTGGGACTTTTTCTAGCTGTCTCCGGCTCCCCTGTCCAGCAATCGCAAGATCCAGCGTCGTGCTTTCCTAAACATGACATCCATCCCCGGCAAGATCACACGAATCCGGGCCTGGAGCACTCAAATCCAGACAAAAGGCTTCAAAGGAAAAGGCGCCCGAAAAACTCCGGGCGCCCTGTTCAACACAGAAGATCTGCCTGAGATTATCCGGTCACTTCATCCGGCATCGCATCACTATCATCTTCAGGCTCCCCTTCCATCATCTCCCCGGCAATAAGCCCGGCATTCGCCCGGATAGCCTGCTCAATTGCCAGCGCCATATCCGGGTTCTCCTTCAGGAAAGTCTTCGCGTTCTCGCGCCCCTGGCCTATACGCTGGCTGTCATAGGAGTACCAGGCACCTGATTTCTCAACAATGCCGGCCTTTGCACCCAAATCCAGAATTTCCCCCGTCTTGGAAATCCCTTCGCCATACATAATGTCAAATTCAACCTGCTTGAACGGCGGCGCTACCTTGTTTTTTACCACTTTGACGCGCGTCTGATTACCAACCACCTCGTCACGGTCCTTGATTGCGCCAATGCGGCGAATATCCAGGCGAACCGAAGAATAGAACTTGAGCGCGTTACCACCCGTCGTTGTTTCCGGTGAGCCAAACATCACCCCGATTTTCATGCGGATCTGATTGATAAAAACCACCATACAATTGGAGCGGGAAATTGAGGCCGTCAGTTTTCTCAGAGCCTGGCTCATCAGCCGGGCCTGCAGACCGGGCAAACTGTCCCCCATGTCACCATCAAGCTCCGCGCGCGGTGTAAGAGCGGCCACAGAGTCCACGACCACAACATCAACAGCCCCGGAGCGGACCAGCGTATCCACAATCTCCAATGCCTGCTCACCTGTATCAGGCTGCGAAATCAAAAGGTCGTCCAACTGCACACCCAATTTGCGGGCGTAAATAGGATCAAGTGCATGCTCTGCATCCACAAAGGCGCAGATACCACCTTTCTTTTGGGCTTCCGCAATCGCATGCAGTGTAAGCGTGGTTTTACCACTGGATTCCGGCCCATAAATCTCAACCACACGACCCTTGGGCAATCCCCCGATGCCCAGCGCAATATCCAGGCTCAAGGAGCCGGTCGGGATAGAGCCGATCTCCACCACCTGCTCGTTCTTGCCGAGCCGCATGATGGAACCTTTACCAAATGAGCGCTCAATCTGGCTGAGCGCCGCGTCCAAAGCTTTCTGCTTATCCATACTGTCCCTGCCGGTCAGACTGACCACGTTCTCTTTAGCCATGAATACCATCCCTTATTTCATGTGGGCCCCGTCGAGGCAATTGGGTGAGGCAATTGAGAGAAATGTACGCTTTTTGTTCTTATCGGCAAGGAATTTTTTAAATAGTTGTTTTTAAAAGAAAAATAGAAACATGTTCGCGAAGTGTTCGCGAAATTCTGATCTCATTCACCAATTTTCTTAAGAATCAGAACGGGAACGTTCCCCTCAACCCATAGCGTCCTTCACCGCGGCCGCCAATTGCTTCAGGCTGAAAGGTTTAGGCAGGAACCGGAAGTCCACAGACGGGTCCAGGCTTTTGGCAAAAGCATCTTCAGCATAGCCGGAAATGAAAATGATCTTCGTACCCGGGCGCTTCTCCTGCAATTGCTTCACCATCGTCGGACCATCCATATTTGGCATCACCACATCCGACACAACCAGGTCAATCGTTCCTTCGTGGCTGTCGACAAGTTCCAGCGCAACATCGCCGCTTTCCGCCTCAAGAACCTCATACCCGCGGGTCTGAAGTGCACGCACAGCGAAAGTTCGCACCGCATCCTCATCCTCCACAAGAAGGATCGTCCCATTGCCGGTCAGATCTGCCGCTTGCGTCGCTTCCTCCGGTGCAGCTTTTCTCGCCGCTTCCTCTGCGGTTTCAAAATGGCGTGGCAGATAAATCCGGAACGTTGTCCCCTTGCCTACCGTTGAGAAGGCGAAAATATAACCGCCAGTCTGCTTCACAATGCCATAGACCGTTGAAAGACCGAGCCCTGTCCCCTTGCTCACATCCTTGGTTGTAAAGAACGGCTCGAAAATCTTGCCCAGATGCTCTTTGGGAATCCCGCACCCCGTATCGCTCACCTCGATCAGCACATATTCTGCTGCCGGCATCAGCGCATGATCAAGCGCCCGCGCATCCGTCTCCGACACATTTGCGGTCCGAATGGTCAAAAGCCCGCCATCTTCCATCGCATCACGCGCGTTCACAGCCAGGTTGATAACCACCTGCTCCAACTGGTTCTGATCAACTTTCACCAGCCCCAGATCGCGCTCATGGGTAATTTTCAATTCAACCGTTTCGCCCAACAGGCGTGAGAGCAGATTGGAGAGCTCTGCAAGCTCATCGGTGAGATTAAGCACTTTCGGCCGCAATGTCTGGCGCCGGGAGAAAGCAAGCAACTGACGAACGAGGTTGGCTGCCCGGTTGGCATTCTGCTTGATCTGCATCACATCGGCAAAGCTCGGATCACCCGCCTGGTGCCGGGCCAACAAAAGATCGCAAAACCCGATAATTGCCGTCAGCAAATTGTTGAAGTCATGCGCCACACCGCCGGCCAGCTGCCCCACGGCTTGCATCTTCTGCGATTGCGCAAACTGCATCTCAAGTGATTTCTGATCACTCGTGTCAATCAAATAGGCAATGATAGACGGTTGCCCCCCATGCGCATCTGAGTAGGAGGCAAACAACTGGGCTGTTTTCTCCGCGCCTTCTGCATTCTTCTGTTTCAGCTTAAGGTCAATAGGCCCCTGCGAACTGCCTGTTGAAATCGCCTCTTCCAGCGCACCAATGAGTGTTTTCCGGTCCTCCTCCGCCACCAGGTCTGCGAACCGGCTGCCTGCATCGGGTGTCCCGCCAACCATCGTTACAAAGGCACCATTGGCACTGCCGACGATACCGTCCCTGTTAAGGGTCGCAACACCAATCGGTGCATTGTTGAAGAAACGGGCAAACCGCATCTCTGCATCACGCAGGTGTGCTTCGGTGTCGTCTTCCTCTTCACGCGGCAAAACAATGGAACGGGAAGTTCCCGCCTCCGCACTGCCGCTGCCACTACCAAGAGAAAAGTTCTGCACAATACGAACCGCAATCGGCCCGTCTGGACCCAACAGGTCCACATCAATAGTTTCTGAACCACCATCGTCAGCCGCCCCTTGTACAAAGGGCGTCAGGGCACTGGCAGCGAGATCGCCAAGCTTGACACGTGCTTCAACCATCTCGTCAGCTAAGCGGCCTAACAAACGCGCGAACGTCCGGTTCGCATAAACAATTTCACCACTCTCGTTTGCGGAGAAAAAGCCAAACGGCGCGTCATCCAGGTAGGCCAGATATTTGTCCCGGCCCACTTTTGCCTGAGCAGCTGCAAGACGCTCCGTCGTCATATCACGCAATAACCAGATGCTTGCGCCCACTTTGGCCGTGGGTCCGCCAAGGGGCTGAACCGCTGCCTTGAAAACCCGTTCACGCCCCCCGCCCGCAGGCGGCACAAAGCGCAGTTCTTCCTCGTCGGAAAGGCCCAGCCGCGCCGATTGTGCAAGCTGGTAAAGCTTTTCATCCACGCCCGGCTGCCCGGCCAGCAATCGCTCCAGCGGCATCGCCCGATCATTGGCATCAAGCCCCAAATGCCGATAGGCCTGATTGGCAAACAACACAACACCGCGACGATCCGTCACAAAACAAGGATCAGGCAGACTTTCAAGCGCATCTGCAGCAATAGCGGACACACGTGCCTTGTTCGCCCTTCCCGCCCCCCAGCGCCCCGAAAGCAATGCCAGAAGGGAAAGACCGCCAACAGCAGCCAACCCACCCACCAGCAGATAACCCGCCGGGCCTGCGCCGTTCATGTTGAGAATAGTAAAGCCACCAATAACCCCGGCAACGAAAAGCCCCGCAAGCGCCGTGGTTCCCCACAGATCACTGGCGACACTGGCAAAAGGGCTGGTCACCAGGCTGGCTCCCGCCCCGGATCGCGTTGACCTGCCACGCTCATCATTATGGACCTCATCACCGCGCGCCACGGATGGGCGGTCTGTTTGGCGATCTAAATTCTGATGATCTGCATTGTCAGCTATTGTTTCGCTCATCCGCCCCAGCGTCTCATCCATTGCACGCATATCGGGTTACGTATCTGACCTCGTCACCCACAAATCCCCAAGGCGGACAACGCGAATCAACGAGACCGCCACGACTTGGCCATCTTACCCTTAAGACGCATAACGTAGCCAATAACCTCAGCCACAGCTTTGTAATGCTCCGGTGGAATTGTTTCATCCACTTCAACCGTCGCATAAAGTGCACGTGCCAAGGGCGGGCTCTCAACAATAGGAATATCATGTCCCGAGCCGATCTCGCGGATTTTGAGAGCGACAGCATCCACCCCTTTTGCAACGCAAATCGGTGCATGCATCCCCTGCTCATATTTAAGAGCGACAGCATAGTGGGTCGGGTTGGTGATAATGACGGATGCATCAGGCACCTGCGACATCATACGTTTACGCCCTTTTTCAATCCGAATGGCCCTCAACTTGGCCTTAACAGTGGGGTCCCCCTCCATCTGTTTGTGTTCGTCTTTCACTTCCTGTTGTGTCATGCGCTGCTTTTTATTCCACTGCGCGCGTTCAAAGTAAAAGTCGACAGCCGCAAGCACTGTCAGAATGGCAAGAACCGCCGCCATGATTTTGAGTGCAATCACCTGTACGTAAGGCAGTAGAGCCGCAAGGTCGATTGTCATCAAAATCAGCAATTCATCCCGCATCGGCCATACAACCAGAAGCGTCGCCACCCCCACCAGGGTGAGTTTGAGAATACCTTTGGCAAAATTCATCAGACTCTTGACGGAAAAGAGCCTTTTAAGACCTGCAAGCGGTGAAATTTTGGAAAGCTTCGGCTTCATGTTTTCGGTCGACCAGACCGGTGCATGCTGCACCAGATTGCCCGCCGCAGCGCCGACAATCAAAAACAGCATGGGCAACGCGATGCATTTTAGAACGGTCACACCAATCTGCTGCCACAGAACATAAAGGCCCGCATTATCAACGGCTATTTCATGAGGGGCAGAAAGGAAAATCTGAAACGCATCAGAAAACTGACGCGCCGTCCCCGTCGCCCCGATCCCGATGACCATGGTCGTGGCGACCATCAAAAACCAGGTATTAACCTCCTGGCTTTTGGGAACATCACCCTTCTCCCGCGCATCATCCAGTTTCTTGGATGTCGGTTCTTCTGTTTTTTCTGAATCGTCGGCTTGATCCGACATAAGCCCTCCAGGCCTCTACGACTGCCCTCAGGCGAGAAACTGGCCCATGGTTTCTTCAAAATAGGTGAGAAACCATGTCATGAGGCCGCCCATCAGAACGGCAAACAAAGCAAAACCCAGCATGATATTCGCTGGCATCGCCACAAAGAAAATTTGCACCTGAGGCATCAGCTTGGAAAGAACACCGAGCGCCAGATAAAAAACCATCCCGAAAACGATGAAAGGCGCTGATATCTGCACCCCGAGTTTGAACGCACCACTCACCGTCCGCACAGCCATCTCTACAAAGTCACCCAGGGGCAGCATGTTGCCGGGCTCAAAGAGAACGTAAGAATCCCGGATAGCCGCAATCAGAAGAAAATGAAGGTCGAGGACAAAAATAAGTGTAACGGCGAGCACCGAAAGGAAAGTACCAACGAGCGCACCTTGGATCCCTTGTGTCGGGTCAACATTTTGCGCAAATGCAAGGCCGGTCTGGAAAGCAATCACGGTGCCCGCCACCTGCAAGGAACTCATGACCAACCGCGCGGTTGCGCCAACAAAGAGACCAACAAACACTTCCGTCAAAATAGCCCAGACGACACTGGCAAAAGTGGCACCAAGCGGCGGATAGCTGTCAGCGATCATCGGCAGCAATACAAAAGTCAACATAACCGCAAAAGTCAGGCGGATACGTGCGGACACACTGATTTCACCCAATGCCGGCATCAGCATCACCATCGTCCCGATACGGGCAAAAGCCAGTACGAAGATGAAGGCCGTTTGCGGCGCAAAATCAAAACTCATGACCCAGCTCTTTCGCTATTGCCTGCCTAGCCGGCAACAATCCGGTCTGCGACATATGTCATGTAACCGCCAAGCGTGGACCCCATGAAAGGCAGCATGATGATAAGCGCAAGAAAGATCGCTAGGATCTTCGGCACAAATGCAAGCGTCATTTCCTGGATCTGTGTGAGCGCCTGAAAGAGCGCAATGATCAGGCCGACACCAAGCCCCACCAGCATCAAGGGCGACGATACTTTAAGAAGCACCACCACCCCTTCACGCCCAACGTCTAAAACTTCTGCACCCGTCACTGAAACCCCCGAAAAATAAGTGTGCACATTCCTGAAAGCCGTCAGATCGGCATTTTGAGAATTTCCTGATACGCAGTAATGACATTGTCGCGGACAGCAACAACGGTCTGGAGTGTGGCTTCCGCTTCTGAAATCGCGGTGACCATATCCACAACATCACCCTTCCCGCCAATCGCCGACACGGCCTGCTCCTGAGCGTTCACTCCAGCTGTCGCCATATTGTCAACGACACCGCGCAAAAGATCACCAAAGGCCGGGCCGCCACTTGCCGAAGGCGCAGCATCGCCCGCCGCACCTTGGGCGACCTGACGCGCGGCCGTCGCATAAGCGTTCATGGCAACTGAAGTTGGGACTGTCATTTATCTCTCCCCCAAATGAGAAAAGTAGGTGAAATTAAAGCCGCTCAACGTCGCAGCAGATCAATCGTCTGGCTCAACATCCGTCGCGATGCCTGGATCATATTGAGGTTCGCTTCGTAGGAACGCTGTGCTTCCTTCATATCAAGCGCCTCTACCAGACCGTTTACATTCGGCAGTTTTACGTAACCGTTCTCATCCGCTGCGGGATGGCCCGGCATGTATTTAAGATCAAACTCGCTCGCGTCACGAACAGGCTTGCCAAGTTCAACCTTGTTCACACCCATCTCACGATCCAGCTCGGACTGAAAAGTCACTATCTGACGGCGATAAGGATCCCCCCCAGGGGTGGTCGCGGTGGATTGAGAGTTCGCGATATTTTCAGCCAACACACGCATACGCCCGCTCTGGGCGCGCATACCGGAGGCTGCAATCATCATTGATTTTACGAGATCCATTTCCGTCGTTCCTTGTTCAACCGTGCAACATGCCAGACATAGCCCGCAACCGCCCTACCCTTTACCAAGAGCAATGCGCAGCATGCCGATACTCTTCGAATAGAGACCGGTGACTGTCTGGTAGTCCATCTGAGTTTCAGCCGCCTTGATCATCTGCTCTTCCAAAACAACAGAGTTTCCAGTCGGCGTGGTTTCAAAATCTGGCCGTCGCACCGTGTTTCCCGGGCCGGTGCTCGCACTGCCAAAAGCGTTGATATGTGCGGGATCCGTTTTTGCGGCCTGCAACAGATTGGAGGTCCGGCGGCGCGTCAAAAGCGTTTCAAAATCGGGTTCTTTCAGATCACGCGCGACATAGTTCGGCGTATCTGCGTTCGCGACGTTTTCAGAAATCACGCGCTGGCGTTCAGCAAGCCAGTGCATGCGTTCCTTCATCATGGAAAAGATGGGCGACTCACCGAGAAACATGGGGCCTGCGTGTCCTCATCCATGCACCCTATCGGGTGCGGGTTGCCGCGCAGCACAACCCTTTCTGGGATCACGCGAAAAAATGATGAGCGGCAATCCTTGCCCTCTCTCGGTAACCAGTTTCGCTCCACTAGGTAAATTTTGCCTTAACCCCAAATGAGCAAGATTGAAAACAATCCACAAGGAGATGAGCCATTTCGGGCCGCATACACCACAGTCTTAACTCGTTTTTAAGCATAACCCCGGCAACATCTGCCTAGCACCAGCTGCAAAAGCGTGTGCCGGTTAACCAGTTTTGGCTGTTTCAGCAAACAACAGCCCTCAAAGAGGCGTCCATGGAAATCAGCGATCTGCTCCGCTTTATCTCAGCTCTCGTCTTTGTCGTCGGGCTGATCGCAGCATGCGCCTGGGCCGCCCGGCGTTTTGGCCTGATGCCTGATGCCGCACGCGCATCCAACTCGGGTCGGCTTGCCGTCGTGGAAAGCCTGACCCTGGACGCAAAGCGAAAGCTTGTCATCGTGCGCCATGACGACAAGGAGCACGTGCTGATGTTGGGCGAAACAGACCTGGTTGTTGAAGCAGGTTTACCTGCAAGACCACAGGCAGAAACGCAAAACACCATTGTGAAATTATCGCAACATCAAGGCCCTGCTTTTGCGCCAGGGCAACACAGCACCGTAGGGCAACAGATTGAGCGCGTGGTGAACTTCCTGAAGGAGCGCCGCGCATGAACCGCACATCTTTTCTACGCGCAGGCCTTTTGGGCATCATCATTCTCATCGGCACCATGCTGCCCGCGGCCGCCAATACTGTCAGCGTCGATTTTGCAGAAGGCTTTGGCCTGACCGAACAGGCCATGCAAATCATCGCGCTCATCACCATTTTGAGCCTGGCCCCGTCAATCCTCATTATGGTCACGTCTTTTGTACGGATTGTAGTGGTTCTTTCCCTTCTGAGAACCGCACTCGGCGTACAGCAGTCACCGCCCAACTCCGTCATCATCAGCCTGTCGCTGTTTCTGACAGCCTTTGTCATGGCACCGGTATTCGAAACCGCCTACGAGACGGGGATTGCCCCGCTCATCAACGAGGAAATCGAAATGGCGGAGGCTTTCACAACCTCCTCCAAACCATTTCACGCCTTCATGCTCTCGCAAGTACGTGACAAGGATCTGAAACTCTTTATGGACCTTTCCAAGGCCCCCGTTGTTGAGGAGCAGGAAGACATTCCGCTGCAAGCCCTTGTCCCGGCCTTTATGATTTCAGAGCTTAAACGTGCTTTCGAAATAGGGTTTCTGATTTTTGTTCCCTTTATCGTCATCGACATGGTGGTCGCGTCAGTGCTCATGTCCATGGGTATGATGATGCTGCCGCCGATCATCATCTCCCTGCCCTTCAAGCTCATTTTCTTTGTGCTGGTGGATGGCTGGCATCTGATCTCAGGTTCACTGGTTCAGAGTTTCGGCACCTGACAAACAACTGGCCCCCAAAAAGTAGCATTGCCACCTTCAGGTTCATCAACCGAAGGCGGTCGATGATCATCATGATACCGTCTAGTTAATAGCGGGACCGGTCTCATCTCCGGCTAAAGGCTCGGAAAAACTTCCCTTGAAGCTTGCAACAAAACTGTCAAGCGTGTCCGTCGCGGCAACGCTCTTTGCGAGGTCACGAAAAGCAACCCCTTGCATCTCGATCGGGTCTGTCACCACGGCAAAACTCGAAGCATCCGGGCTTTTGCGCATTAGATCGCCAAATTTTGAGCGAATACGTTCGATCCCAGCTGCATTATCAGCCAGGGAGTAACTGATGGCCGCCCGCATGACCTGAAAGCGTTCTTCGGCAGTCAGTTCCAGTGGGTCGCGCCAGCGTTGACCCAAAGCCTCTTCAAACTTAACGGCGGCCACATCCCACTGCTGCGATGCCCAGTGAATTTCCGCCACCAGATCAGCCACCCCTTCCGCATCGGTCTCAGACAACAGATCCAGCGCATGATCGTATAACCCAAGGTCAGACAGGGCACGCGCCTCCAACAGGCGACGCTTGTTCGTCAGATCATCCGGCAAGCGAACCTGCTTGGTTGACCGGATGGCCTGCAGCGCTTTGGCCGGTTGATGGTTCATCAGATAAATCAGCGCCAGCTTTGCCGCCACCTGTGACCGGGCGGCACCGCGCAACCTGTTGTCAACCTGGTGCTGAAGCAGGTCTGCCGCTTTATCAAGCAAATCAACTTCGACCATACGGTCGGCCAGATCACGGATAAGCGCATCCCCGCGCCGACCGATTGGCGTCAGTTCGCGGAAATTGTAGTAGACGGTTAAGGCTTCGACGGGGTCCATCGTATCCGCCCCACGCGCCAGAAAGAGGTCTGCAAACGTATCCGTCATTCGCGACGCAATTTTTCGACCACGTTCCGTTTCCGGAAACTGCCCGACCGCGCTACGCCACACGTTCAAGCCGTCAACAAGTTCACCTCTGGCAATCAGGAGCTCGCCCAGCTGTTCGAGGACGGCAAGTTCCAGATCGTCTCCTCGCCAGGCCAGCCTCAGAGACTGCAACTCCCGCACAAGGTCAGCCTCTTCAATACCACCCAACTGGTAGCGCAGCATCGCGTGCCCAAAGCGTGCCCGGGCAGCTACTTCACGTACCTCCGAGGAAACAAGCCGGTCATAAACTTCAAGCGCCTCATCAACCCGGCCTGACGCCTCAAACATACGCCCGCGAACAAGCGCCGCCTCCGCACCCCATTTCTCTGCCGATACATCTTCAGGAATACGGTCCAGATTAAACTCAACCGACCCGATGTCCCCCGTGAGCAACGCGGCTTCGGCTGCCTTCACACGAAACAGGGCCTGAAGGTCTGTATCGTAAAAAGCAAACGCTTGCTCCGCGCGTGAAAATGCTTGCCCGGCAGCGGCCCAATCGTTCCGGCCAGCCTCCGCAACACCAAGCCACAAAGCAGCGTGAGGATCTTCCGCAAGTTTTGGAGAGGACAGATCAGCCACTGCCTCGTCATAGCGGGCCATCATCACATTCGCCACCCCCATCAACGCGCGATAGGCAGGGTCTTGATCAATCAGTTCGCTTTCTACTTTCGCCGCGCGCAGCATCGTATAGGCTTCAGCACCGAGCCGATAAGCCAGCAGAAACTTCGCGTACTTGATCCGCTCGCCCACCACTTTTTCAGGGGACGCGGAGGAAACGGCCCGCTGATGGAATTGCTTTCTCTCGGTAAAAGTATCGCCCGGCGAGAAACGCCAGCGCTCGAAATCCATACGCGCGGGCGCAGACGCATCACCGACGACACTCCGCCCCCCCGCGCTTGCGTAGCCTGGACCATCCCCCGCGGAAAGGGTCAAGCCGGAGCCACGCGACACAGCGATCCCTCCGGCTTCAGCGGCGACATATAGATCGTCGGCGCGAGAGACAAAAGCAAGTCCCTGGGCCGTAGCCAGCGCCTCAAACTCAACAAAATTTCGCGGCGCCAAAACCCCTTGCGGCGGCCCTTCCGCCGTGACGACAGCCAGTGTGTCCTGAATGACCGGATCACGCACCCAATGAATGCGCCCCGCTTCCTCTAGATCAAAAAGTACCTTCGGCTCCCCACCCGCACTCCACGCCCGCGTGAGACTGACCGGACGTGTGGGCTCAACAATCACATCGCCCAGCGTCACAATCCAATGCGTATCTTTTTCACTCGCAGCCAGCAGAACCCGTTCGTTTGGAACAAACTGCAGGACAGTCGCACGCTCCAAAGTTACAATCTGGGGTTCGCCCAAACGCTCAAGCACAATCGCCCCCAATCGGGAGAGATCAAGCGCTGTTGCACGGTCAAACACCATCCACACACGACCTTCACGCTGGAAGACGGCCGCATCCACGGGCGATGACCAGGGGAAGGTTAAACGCACGCTGCGCCCCACAACCTCGGAAAGCACTGTAAGGGCTTTATCATCACCCGGCTCAACTTCGCCCGACTGAACAGGAGGTTCTGCGTCAGACAGCACATCTGTTGCTTCCACTACAGCTGCATCTGCGTCTTCACTCCGTGCCTGCTCAGACCCTTCATCTACCGATGGAACAGCGTCATCCTCTCCCGCTCTGTCAGCATAAGCAGGTGCTTCCAACCCGGCAGCCTCCGCCGCAGCAGCGGCCTTCACCTCAGCGGCTTTGACCGGGTCGGTCAAAGGGCTTTCAGGAACTGGCAAAATAAGGGTTGGCTCCGCACGCGCCACAGCGGCAGCTGCGGCGGCAGGATCGGAGGGTGAAACATCCAGCACGACGGAAAGGTCTTCGCGAAAGTCGCGTACTTTGACCCCCGGTTCGGTTTCTATAAAGATGGTGAGACGTCCTCCCGACTTTTCAAGTCGGGCATCTTTGATCAACGCTGGCGGGTCAACCCGAAGCGAGGACAGAGCAAGCTCCGCAATCTGGTCAAATGTAACCGTGATGCGATTATCTCTAAAGTCTGTCGAATAAAGAACGGGTCGATCCCAGGCAAAAGAAAGCCGTGTAAATCCGGGACGTTCCCCCACACGCAATTCCACGCTGGGCGGATTATCCTCAATCTCAAGCGCCTTCGGCCCCTTTTCATCAAAAGCTGCAAGGCGTGCCTGACGCTCCTCCTCTTCCGCCTTGAGCCGTGCAACAGCAGCCGCTGGCAAAGGTGGTGGTGCACCACTCCACCCGGGAGGAAGGAGATCCACATAGAGTTCGTTACCTGCCTTCCGCGTATGAATTTTGAAGTCCAGCTTCATGGCCATCCGGACAGCTTTTGCATCCGGGTCAACACGCACCAGCGCCAGATAGTTCGGCATACGCCGCAGCAATTCATCCGTATCTATGTCAAAAGCACGCTCAAACTTGATGACGAGAACGCCGGCGGAAACCAAAGCTTCATGCGGTGGCACCCGCTCATCTGCAACATTTGGGTCTGCGGGAACCCCCGTATCCGGCCACCCGAAGACCAAACGTCCGTATCCATTTTCCTCCGCCGCTTCAAACACTACGGTCTCCGCCACCGCAGATGAGACAAGGAGCCCAAACGTCAACACGAACAGGAGAGCGAATAAAAACAGATGAACACCGAAACGGGACAGGCTCATGAGCGACCCCCCCCGCCCTGACGGCTAATCACCAGTCTCACATCTGCCGGGCGCCCCGGTGTGTCCAGACCAGGCGCAACAAAACGCTCGACAGCGCGGTCATACCCGGCACGGCGAAAGACATTCTCAAGAATATCTGCCCGATCAAACGCACGTGCCCAGTCATCATCCACCACAGGTACAATAATGCTGATCGGATTGCCGACTGACTGTAAAACGTGGGAAAGGTTTTCAAGACGCTCCACCCCCAGCGTGGCAAGAGCGTCATCCGCGCCTGACTGGCTTCCATCAAAAAGAAACGGACTGGCAAACCGGACCACCAGACGGTTCCCTTCAATCTGATGTGAAACCAGATCGTCCGGACGGACACTCGACAAACCACGGTCAGAGAGGACAGCGGCCAGATAACCCAAGGTCAGATCGCCAGCCGCGCCAGAAGGAGCCGCAGAGCGCGCACCAACCTGCGTGGCATCAAGTACCGCATTCGAGACCGCACCGTTCTGCGTAAACCCGGCAGCACCGCTGGACAGCGCCACCGGCGCGGACATGGAATAGATCAGCACGAACAGCGCAACCAGAAGTGCCGTCAGATCGGCAAATGTCACAAGCCACAATGGCGAAGGCGACAAAACTTCACCAGGAACGGGAGAAACAGACATCATGCATCTCCCGCTAGCTGGTAGAAACGAAACGTCATCAATGCATCAGTGCCACGCGACACCCCGACAGCAATCTGTTGGGGAGGTGCCCCGCCTTCAATCAACAGCCGCGCGATTGAGGCCGCACGACGAACATCCAATCGCTGTCCGGGTGCTGAGGGAACCAGGATGACGAGATGGCGCGTGCGGGCCTGCGCCAGCACCTCGCCCACAGCCAGAAGGACGGCTTGTCTGTCCGCGCGGGAAGCGGCCGATCCTGCGATAAAAACATCGCTGACATCGACGACCATATCGAAGTTCGATCCATTGACACGCAGCGATCCGGCCATAGGGGCAAAAACCGCCTCGACGGCATCCGCGTAAACCCCGGATGCGGGAACGGCACCTTCGCGTTCGACAGGTAGCGGCGATCCATGCCGGGACGAACCCGCATCACCAGTTCCCCCCTCCAGAAACCCAAAAGCCGACTGCACTCCTCCGATCACAGACCCCACCCGAACCGTGTCGAAACGGGCATTCGCGGTCAGAACGAGGAAAAAGGTGAGTAGCATCAAAAACAGCGCAAGCTGCAAGGTCGCCGTCGTGTCATAGCTCTGATCAACAGGTGTCGCATACAAGTCGTCAAGGTTCATGCCGTTACCCAGCACCTGCCCCTCCTGCACCACCGCGCTCAGACCCGTTTCGTCGGTCACCCTATTTCATCCGTCACTATGTCTGCCTGTCAGGCCGCAGTCCGACTGCGGCCTTCGGCGTATCGGAGGCCAATCGCCCGAATCAATCAACCCGAGCTACCAGAATGCACTGAAAGCCCAGGATTTGCGAAAGACGCGGACACCGGCCTCACATCGGTAAAGAGTAGAGAAATGGCGGTAAAGTTGCCGTTAAGACGCTGACTTTTCTGCAGAAATTCAAATGAACACCAGGCCGCAAGGTCTCAGCGTGCGACCCGCACACCACCCATCGCCGTCGACAACATATCATCTTCCGGCAGCGCGCTGCCGGTGACAAGCTGGACCGTGAGATCTTGTGCCGCAATCGGGTCCATTGCGGCGAGAATAGGTGCCATTTTTCGCTCGCTCATCCGACGGACCACCTGCAACAGGACATCCATGTCCAACTGCCCCAGAATACGTGCTGCATCCTTCGGTTTCATGCTCTCATACATGGTCACAAGAGACGTCAGCTGCTGCTCCTGTTCCTCTTCCTGAACACCAAACAATTGCTCCACCCGGGCTTCAATTTCTTTCAGTTCTTCAATACGAGATTGAATGCGCCGCTCTGACGCCTCAAGCAGGCGCCCTTGAAGTTGAATTTCGCGTTCGCGTGCATCCAGTTCCTTCCGCCGTTCACCGAGACTGCGCAGCAGGTTTTGTTCTGCCGCAGAAGGCGTATCAAAATCTGCAAGAGAAAGCGCTGGATCGACAACCGGTGCGGCCTGTCCCTCAGCCGTTTGGCCGTCAGGCTTTGCGGCAACTCCCGACGGGTCGCCGGCAGCCGGGTCGCTCATGGTTGCGCTTTCGGCCCCCGCCTCCCCGTTTTCCATATCCTCTACGGCCTCTGCATACGCCGACGGAACAGGGTCAAGCAATGCTTCCATATCAACGCTCAATCCCACAAGCTTGAGCCCCAGCAACACTGTTGCGCAAACGACAACCGACGGGAGCAATCGAACCTGAGGCACATAGGAAGAAGTAGACTTCATGTCTTAGCGCGCCCTTTTTAAAGCATCGAGCAGTGTTTGATTGAGGCCTGTTTCCAACACTTCCTGCGGGGGGGTGTCATCCTCAAATTTCTCAGCCATAGCGGGACGATCAGCTGCCTCTTCAGACGAAGCCGTCTTCGCAGCCGCTTTCAGCGCCTCTGCAACCCATTCAGGGCTGCGCGCAGGCCGCTTGCCAGCTACAGCCAGGTCCGCCGACCCCGCCTGAACAGATCGTGCCAACTCTGCGGCAAGAATACGAGCTTCACGGATCTGCACATTGAGTGTCTCGTCGATCGTACCGCTTGCTTGTTTCAGCTGGGCAATGCTGACTTCGGCTCTCGCCGTTGCCGTATTGAGCTGGTCAATTGTTTGTCGAAAGCCGTCCTGCCCACTCCGCAGTGCCTTCAAGCGACGATCCAAAAGCGCGCAATAGAACACAGTTGCGGCGAGCAAAACGGCCATCAACCCGTCCAACAGAAATTCAGTCGGCAAGCCAAACATGGTATTACTCTCCTGCCGTCGCGACGGGCGGCGTCCGCCCGGGAATACCGTGCACAAGACGCACCGCCATATTGCCGCCTGACCGTCCCATGCGGCCTTTCATCAGCGGCACTTCACCGCAGCGAAGATCAACCAGCGAATTCGACGTAGCATTCAGCATCAGCGTTTGGCCGACTTCAAAGTTCATCACATCGCCCAGTGCCATCGACTGTTCATCAAGCACCGCATCAATCTGCACTTTGGTAGACCAAAGCTCCGTTGCAAGGTGGCCTTCCCAGATTGAGTCACGACCGAACTTTTCGCCCATAAACATCTGCAAAAGAAGTTCGCGGATCGGCTCAAGTGTCGCGTAGGGCAAAAGCATTTCAATGCGCCCGCCACGATCTTCCATATCAATACGCAGCTTGATCAGAATAGCTGCATTCGCCGACCGGGCAATCGCCGCAAACCGGGGGTTGGTCTCCATCCGGTCAAGTTCAAAAGTAACCGGCGACAGAGGTTCAAAAGCGGCCTTGGCATCCGCCAGGACCACCTCAATCATGCGCTCAACAAGGTTCAACTCAATCGTTGTGTAGGGTCGCCCTTCGATCCGCATCGCGGCCGTTCCGCGGCGCCCGCCCAACAACACATCAACGATCGAATAAATCAGATTGGAGTCGACGGTAAAAAGGCCGTAATTATCCCACTCCTTCGCGCGAAACACAGACAGAATAGCTGGCAACGGAATGGAATTCAGATAATCGCCAAAGCGGATCGACGAAATGTTGTCAAGACTGACTTCGACATTGTCGGACGTAAAATTACGCAGGCTGGTCGTCATCAACCGCACGAGGCGATCAAAAACAATCTCCAGCATCGGCAGGCGTTCATAAGAAACCAGCGCCGAGTTGATAATGGCCCGAATACCGGTCCGCTCGTTCTCCGCACCATCTTCAACTTCAAACCCTAGAAGACTGTCGATTTCATCCTGGTTGAGGACACGTTCAGCACCACCGCCCGAAGCCATGCCGCTTTCGCCGGTGTCATCTCCATCCTCACCAGCCATAGCCTCCCATTCGGCGGCCATGGCGTCATCATCACCACCGGCTCCGCCATCATCATCGCCAGCAGCTTCCGCCTCCCAGGCAGCAGCCATGTCGTCCTGGTCGATATCGTCTTCTTCCGCCATCGCGGGTCTCCAGACTAAACTTTAAACATTACAGGCATGCATCGTTACTGAACGACGACTTCCTTAAACAACACATCATTGATGACATAGGGCTCGACCGTAAGGTTGAGCCGCCGCAACAATTCTTCCTTCATGCGCACAATCGCCGCAGACCCATCCAGATCTTCCGGCCGCAGCTCTCGCAGATAGACCTGAAATCCATCCACAACGCGCGGCATCATCGTCTGCACATTGGCCAGCACTTCCGCGTTCTCGACTTCGATTGCAACCCGCATCTTCAAGTAACGTGCTGGTCCCGCATCGTTACTGATATTGACAAGAAACTCCGGCATATCGTGAAACACTGGAGGTGTCTTCGGTTCGGCAGCACTTGCGGCCATTTCCTCATCACTGCCGCCGCCGCTCAAAAGAAGAAAAGCACCAATCCCCCCGCCAATCAGAACGAGAAGTGGCAACGCGATAAAAAGTACAATGACTTTTCCGCTCAACTTCTTCTTGCCGCCGGCTTCGTCGCCTTCTTCAAACTCGATATCGCCGTCGCTCATCGCATCACCTTCAAAGGCGCTTACCGTTAACAAACAGTTCCGCCGTTCTTCGATCAGAAGCAAATCTTCGCTCAAGGTGGTTAATGAAGAGTTGCTTGAGCCTGTGGACATGTCTGGCTGGGCAAAACTTGCCCGGCAAGCCCTGCCAGCCGGCAGTAAGAAAACGGCGGAAATTTCATTAAAGCACTGATTTTATTAGATTTTTATGTTGGCACACCCCCTGCAATGACGAGAGCGGGAAAAGACGGAGGCGCAAGCTTCCAGCAGGGCGTCAGCGCCCCGCAACAAGAGACGGACGACACAAGATGGAAAACGCTCTTCTAATTGGCATGACGCGACAGATGGCCCTCCGCCGGGAGATGTCCATCATCGCAAACAATTTGGCCAACATAAATACAAACGGGTACAAGTCGGAGCACCCGCTGTTCGAAGAATATCTGATGCCAACCGCAACGGAGGAGTCCGGCGACAAGGACATTTCCTTCGTTCAGGACGTCGGCATGCATCGCAATCTGGGTCCCGGTCGCATTGACGTAACCGAAAACCCGCTCGACGTCGCAATCTCCGGCGAAGGGTACTTCAAGGTCCAGACGCCTGAAGGGGTTCGCTATACGCGCAACGGTGCCTTTGAGCTCAATGCACAAGGTCAGCTCGTCACTCCGGATGGACACCCTGTTCTGACCGCAGGTGGCGCACCCATAACTTTCGGTACAGATGAGACAGGAATCATCATCGCGAGCGACGGCACCATATCAACCAGCCAAGGTGAGCGGGGTCAGCTCGGTCTCGTGAAATTCGAGAATGAGCGCCAGCTGCAAAATGCAGGCGGCACACTCTATCGCACAGAGCAGGCCGAACTTCCCGTCGAAGAAACCAGACTGATGCAGGGTGCCATTGAAAGCTCAAACGTCCAGCCCATTCTGGAAATGACCAACATGATTTCCGTCATGCAGGCCTACCAGAGCGCCAACAACATCGTCGACAAAAGCGACGAATTGCAGCGCCGAGCAATCTCGACACTCGCAGAAACAAACTAAGACACAAACCCGCTTTTCCAGTTTCCGCTGGACCACTTAGAAAGGATCAACCCCATGCAGTCGCTTAGCATCGCCGCCACAGGTATGATGGCACAGCAGCTCAATGTCGAGGTGATCTCCAACAACGTCGCCAACATGAGCACCACTGGCTACAAACGCCAGAAAGCCACCTTCCAGGATCTGATGTATCAGGATCTTCGGCGCGTCGGCTCTAATTCCTCAGACGCAGGGACCATTGTCCCCGCCGGTGTACAAGTCGGCATGGGGGTACGAACAGCCGCTGTGACCCGCATTACCGCGCAAGGTAATCTCGACATCACCGAGAACAAGCTGGACATGGCCATTCAGGGTCGCGGTTACTTTCGCATTCAGCTCCCATCCGGCGCGGACGCATTTACCCGCGCAGGCAACTTCCTGACCAGCCCCGACGGCCAGCTCGTGACAAGCGATGGCTACACAGTTCAGCCTGGGATCACGATCCCGGCGGACGCCACAGATATCAATATTAATGCACAGGGCCAGGTCGAAATCACACTGACCGGACAAACAGATCCGCAGGTCGTCGGTCAGCTGGAACTGGCAACATTCCAGAACCCGGCAGGGCTAAACCCGCTTGGTGACAATCTATTCACAGAGTCACCCGCCAGCGGCACCCCCGTTACGGGAACACCGGCAAGCGACGGCTTCGGCTCTCTCTTGCAAGGGTATCTGGAAACATCCAACGTCAATGCGGTCAGCGAAATTACCAATCTGATCACCGCACAGCGTGCATACGAGATGAACGCGAAGATGATTACAGCGACCGACGAAATGCTGTCTGTCACTTCAAACCTCCGCTAATGCAGAAACAGTGAGGTCTTCGATCATGCCCCGTATTCCACTTTCACAAACCTGGACGCTGTTAAACATCGTAATCGCGATCTGGGTCCTGTTCAGCCTTTCCCAAGCCGAGGCTGCTATTCTCCGGCCTTCCGTCTCAGTGGCCGGCGAACATATCACTCTCGGCGACTTGTTCGACGACGCGGGCGCAGCCAGCTCCGTGATTATTGCCATTGCACCACCACCCGGCGTGCCAACCGCGATCTCTGTCTCTCGCATTTCCCAGGTTGCACGCAGGAACGGTATCGCATGGCGTAACACGCAAGGCCTGACCCGCGTCGTCGTAACAAGATCGGGAATTCTGATCGGTGATGAACTGATCGAAGAAGCCTTAGCCGCATCCATTGCGGAGCAGGCACCCAATATGGTGACCAAGGGTATTATCGAAATTGTGCTGACATCTTCCATTGATCATCTCATGGTAAGCGAGTCCACCCTGCCCTCCATGTCTGTGGAACACATGAACTTCGATCAACGCAGTGGGCGTTTCATTGCCGCGGTGCGCGTGCCCGCAAATGACAACACCGCACCATTGCGTCGGCTGACGGGCCGCGCGTACCCCGCACTCGACATACCGGTGCTGACACGCCGCATATCACCCGGCGATAAAATTGAGGAAGCAGACATCAACTGGTTGCGACTACCCGCGACCCGTATTTCGCAGAACATTATCGACAACGCCAACGACCTGATCGGGTTCACGCCTAAAAGAACACTGCGCCCCGGCGAACCATTGCGCGGCGGCGATATCGAAGCACCGCGACTGGTGGAAAAAGGCGCAATCGTATCCATCAGTTACACGCTCGGCAGAATGAACCTCTCCTCCCGCGGGCGGGCCCTGGAGGAAGGAGCACTCGGTGACACAATCAAAGTGCTGAACGAGCGTTCTCACCGAACAATCGAAGTCAAGGTGACCGGTATGAACGAGGCGATCATCGAACCTTCCTACCCCGTGTCGCAGGCGGTTTCCTCCGCTCAGGCCACGACCGCAATCAACTGACCATGACCGGATCCAAAGGAAAAAACATGTTCAAAGACAATCAATTTTCCCTCTCGAAAATGGCGGCTTTGACAATGCTGGCCGCAAGCCTTGCAGGTTGCAGCATCGCGGATCGTTTATCCACGGTCGGGGCTGCCCCCGCGCTCTCATCAATCGAAAACCCCACGGCTCAGCCCGGATATCAACCTGTGTCCATGCCCATGCCGACGCCGGAGCGAATTACCTACCAGCCTAATTCACTATGGCGGTCTGGTGGTCGTGCATTCTTCCGCGATCAGCGCGCCGCGCGCATTGGGGATATCATGACGGTGAAAATCGACATCGCCGATAGCGCCAGCGTGAACAACGCCACCACCCGCAGCCGCGACAACAAGGAAGGAGCCGGACTCGACAACTTCCTGGGTTACGAATCCGCTCTGGGGGCCATTCTGCCGGAAGCAGTCGTCCCTGGCGATCTGGCAAACTTCGACAGCACCAGCTCCAGCAAGGGAACCGGCAAGGTAGACCGCAAGGAAACAATCGAACTCACCGTTGCCGCGGTCGTAACGCAAATACTGCCGAACGGAAATATGGTGATCGAAGGGCGACAGGAAGTCCGCGTGAACTTTGAAGTACGCGAACTTATTGTATCCGGTGTTGTACGCCCGGAAGACATTACCGCCGCAAATACAATCAACCATTCACAGATTGCCGAAGCACGAATCTCCTACGGAGGACGCGGTCAGCTGACCGATGTACAGCAACCCCGCTACGGCCAGCAGGTATATGACATTCTGATGCCGTTCTGATTTATCTTGTGAAAGATCACACAAAAAAGCGGGCTCCCTGAGCCCGCTTTCTTTTTGGAAGAAACCCCACGATCAATCGTCGCGATAGACTTTCTCTCGCCGCTCATGTCGTTCCTGAGCCTCGATAGACAAGGTTGCAATAGGACGGGCATCAAGACGCTTCAGGCCGATAGGCTCGCCAGTCTCCTCACAATATCCATACGTCCCATCTTCAATACGATGCAAAGCAGAGTCAATTTTTGAAACCAGCTTGCGCTGCCGGTCTCGCGTTCTCAATTCCAGGGCTCTCTCAGTCTCACTGGAAGCGCGGTCCGCAATATCTGGATGATGGATGGACTCATCTTGCAGGTGCTGCAGCGTCTCTTTGTTTTCCCGCAGAATATCCTCTTTCCATTGTTCAAGCTTACGGCGGAAATACTCTTTCTGCTTCTTGTTCATAAAAGGCTCATCGTCGCTGGGGACGTAGTCCTTTGGTAGGCGAACACTCATTGCCACTCTCTCCCTTATGCGCCCGCCATGTGCTCAAGTCCCGGCGCGCGCGAGAGTATATTTATGTGACCGCCCCTGCACAACCAAGGGAGTGGCGTCACTTCGTGAAAATCGTGTGAAATCAGGGACTTGCCCTGTGAAATCCGGGGAAAATCCGCACCTGGATCCGCATAAACAGGCAAGTTCATCAGAAATAGATCGAAAGAATCAAGCCGACCGGCCAAATTTCGCCAGCTCAACGCGCGCTCTGAGTTCAATATGATCGAGCAGATTGTTGAGCTCAGGGTCATCAACCCCTTCACGCTCATGCTGAACCCGTTCCAGCAATCCTTCCAGCTTGTCGGTCGGAACCTCGCCTGACAACAGGCCAAGTTTAATATCATCAAGAAGGTCAAGCGTTTCACGCGCATTGACAACAGCCCGCTTCCGGCCCGTCAACGCATCATCGGGTGCATCGACACCCTGAATGGCAAGCAGAGAACTGATGGACGTGAGACTCGACAATGATGCGACATCGTTCGCGGCTTGCGTCTGAGCACCGGAGAAACTCGGCACAAAGGCCGCGCCAGCGCGTGCAGACGCGCCAGACTTGCTACTCGACATTGCTTGTGTCGAACGCTGCGACGACACCACTCTCATACTCATCTCCCTCAAGAGCAACACGGACTATCTGCCCTGGACATACATATCAAACACATATCTCACACATCGCTTCGGCCCGTAGAATGCGCCTTTACGCTTAACAGCGCGTTAAGCATAAACCGGCGGAAAATTCTGCCGGGCACAAGGTGTTTTCTGCCCGTCAGACGCAATACCGCCCTGACGAGAAAATATCGGCAAACGAGGAAAGTTCCTCATGTTTTCAATGGGTTAAAAAACATTCACGCGCACAGGCGAAGTGGCACAACATTCGCTTGAGAAGGAACAACTTCTCCGGGTGACGTGTGCCCGAAAATTGAGGCAAAGGTATCAGGAATGGGTTTGTTCGTGGGTCAACCGCTCAAAATGTGCAGCATCTTGAAAACACTCGCAGTCCTCGTGACGGCGTTTTCGGTGTTGATGCCACCTGCCGCGCAGGCCACATCGCGGATCAAGGACATCGCAGATATCGAGGGTGTACGTGACAACCAGCTCATCGGCTATGGCCTCGTTGTTGGTCTGAACGGCACCGGCGACAGCCTGACCAATGCTCCCTTTACGTTGCAAAGCCTGACATCGATGCTGGAAAGGCTGGGCGTCAACACACGTGATGCAAACCTGAAAACAGAAAACGTTGCCGCTGTCATGGTAACGGCAAACCTGCCTCCCTTCTCTCCACAAGGGACCAGGATAGATGTAACCGTCAGTGCGATGGGGGATTCAGAAAGCCTGCAAGGCGGCACGCTCCTCGTCACCCCTCTTATGGGTGCCGATGGTGAGGTCTATGCGGTTTCCCAGGGCTCCGTTTCCGTGGGCGGTTTCTCCGCAGGTGGCGATGCAGCCACCGTGACCCGCGGTGTGCCAACCAATGGTCGCATCGCCAACGGTGCAATCGTCGAACGCGAAGTCAATTTCGAGATGTCGGACCTGGGCATGCTGAGATTGGCTCTACGCAACCCGGATCTCACGACAGCACGCCGAATTGCTTCTGCCGTAAACGCATTCCTCGGCCGGCAGGCTGCGGAAGCGCAAAACCCGACAACCGTTGCCCTTTCGGTTCCCGAAGACTATCGCGGCACAGCCGTTGACCTCCTCACCGACATCGAACAACTCCGCGTTGAGCCGGACGCACCCGCCCGCGTTGTGATTGATGAAAGTTCCGGTGTGATCGTCATGGGCCGTGACGTCCGCGTCAGCCAGGTGGCCATCGCACAAGGCAACCTGACCATCTCCGTCACCGAAACACCCCAGGTCAGCCAGCCCAACCCGTTTGCACAAACCGGCAACACAGAAGTCGTACCCCGGACAGACATTCAGATTGACGAGGATGGTGGCAAGAAACTCGCCGTACTCGATGGTTCCGTTTCCTTGCAGGTATTGGTGGATGGCTTGAACGCCCTCGGCGTCAGCCCACGCGACATGATCACGATCCTGCAGTCAATCAAAGCGGCAGGCGCGCTCCAGGCAGAAATTGAGGTCCTCTAATGACACCAGAGACATCCTTTCCAACCCCTTTTCGCCTCACAACACAGATTGCAGAGAACGATCGTGCGTCTTCTCGTGCGCTGGGGGCCGTCAAGAACGAAGCAGAAGCCCGCGAAGCGGCAGAAAGCTTTGAGGCCCATTTTCTCTCAAGCTTCCTGGAATCCATGTACCAGGGCATAGAAACGGATGGGCCTTTTGGCGGCGGACAAGGCGAAACCGTCTTCCGCTCCATGCTGAACGAGGAATATGCCCAGAGCATTTCCAAATCAGGCGGTGTGAACATCGCCGATGCCGTCTTCAAAGAAATACTACGCATTCAGGAGTCCGCCCTATGACACAGCCCGCATCCTCCAGCCTCAATAAACTGAGCCCGGGTGAACTGGTCGATCGCATGACCCAGATCGCGCATCGCCTGATCGAAATCATGGGCGAAGAAGTCAGCGTCCTGGAAGCCTGTCGACCGATGGAAGTGGTTGATTTTCATAACGAAAAAACGCGCCACACCAACGATCTGGCACTTCTGGTCAATCTGGTACAGAAAAACCCGCACCTCATAGACCAAGTGCCGGCCGCCCGTGTTTCAGCGCTCAAAACACTGATGACCCAACTCCAGGACCGGTCCGACCAGACAGCAAAAATGCTGCTGGCGGCAAAATCCGTCTCAGACGGGATTGTGAAAGAACTCTCAGCCTTCGCAAGCCGCAAACGCGCACCACAGACAGGATATGGTCGTACCGGCTCCCTGCAGGCCGCGCCCAAAGACAGTTCCTTGTCGCTATCGCTCGACGCCCGTTTCTGAAACAAAGCCCTGTGCAGGGAGTAGTCGATGATCGGTCGACGACCGCGTCAAAAGACCAGAATGGAAACACGGCAGTCGCACGATACGGCCATTTCCCTCCATTTGTTAACGCTCTGCTAACCCTAGTTTGAGAAATGTAGTAGTCGGCTCCTCTCCACACCAGACGGAGCAGAATATGGAAACGGAGCGGTCTCAAATGAGCGAAAGTCCAAGCCCTGCCTCAACCTCCACCCCCGCAGATGGATTGGACACAGACAGAGCCTTGAAACAAGCCATGCGTCTGCATGAAAAAGGCCGTTTGGACCAAGCTGAGAAACGCTACGCCAAAATTCTCCAAGCCAACCCGGAACATGCGGGTGCCCTACATCTTATGGGCGTACTTGCCCAACAGGCAGACCGCCCTGACGAGGCCAAACGCCTGATCTTGCAGTCTATCGATCTCGACCCGCATTTTACTGACGCCTATTTCAACCTGGGTCTCGTGGAAACCTCGCTGGGCAATGACGCTGCCGCAGAAACTGCCTATCGGAAGGCTGTCGAGCTTGAGCCGAAAAGCCTCAGCGCCTGGATGAACCTGGGGATTGCCTACTACAAAGCAGAGAAATTTGCTGCCGCCCTCGACTGTTTCGACAAAATCCTGGCGATGAGCCCTGCCCACGCCATGGCACACAAAAACAGATCACGCACCTTGCGTGAATTGCGCCGGTTTGATGAAGCTTTGGAAGCCGTGTCACGCGCGGTAGAGCTCCGCCCGGATGACAGCCTCCTGCAACTGGAGCTCGCCAACGCATTGCGAGATGAAGACCGATTTGCCGAAGCCGTGGTCCACTACGAAGAAGCCCTTCGTCAGGACCCCAATATGCTGGCTGCGCTCTGCAACATCTCCCGCCCCTTGCGGGAAATCGGGAGACTGGAAGAGTCTCAAACCATGCTCGAACGCGCACTGGAAGTCGATCCGGACTGCCCTGAAACCTATATTAACCTCGCCAATTTGGCATTTGAGCGCGAAGACCACCAGGAAGCCGTCGATCTGGTGGAAAAAACACTCACGCTCCGCCCCGATTATGCAGAAGCCTATAACGTGCTGGGGCGTGTCCTTGGTGCAGAGGCCATGAATGAAGATGCCATTGCCGCCTTCCAGAAGGCTGTGGAAATTTCACCTGACTTTGCAGAAGGTTATGTAAATCTGGGCTCGATCCTCCAAACGATTGGCCAGCCTGAACGCGCACTCCAGGTTTACGAGATTGCCCTCAGCCTGAAACCGAAAATGGATATGGCTTACTGGAACCTTGCACTGGCGCTCCTCTCCTGCGGGCGGCTGGAAGAAGGATGGAGCCTGTTCGGATACGGTTTTACCTCCAAGCAAAGACAGCCATATCGGCCATTTCCCGGCCTGCTTTGGGAAGGTGGAGACCTCACAAACAAGACAATGCTGGCCTGGCGGGAACAAGGCTTGGGTGACGACCTCCGTTTTTCGACGGTCTATCACGACCTGGTCGAAAAAGCCGGGCACCTCATCATTGAAACAGATCCACGGCTCGTACCCCTCTACCAGCGCACCTGGCCGGAGGCGACAGTCCGGGCAGAAACCAACACCAGCACCGGGCTTGGCAATATGCCCAATGTCGATTTCGATGTAACAGCCCCCGCCGGTATGACCGCGTCCTATTTGCGCCGTAGCCTGGACGCGTTTCCCAAGGCACCTAAGCCGCTCATTCCCGATCCGGAGCGCAAACAGGCCTGCCTCGACTGGCTGGCAAGTTTAGGGTCGGGTCCGAAGGTCGGCATCGCCTGGCGCTCCCGATTGATGACCAAAACCCGCGCGCTCTATCACACTGATCTCATGGACTGGGCAGAATTGCTGAACACACCTGGTGTGGTATTCGTCAATCTTCAGTACGATAAGGCAGAGGCTGAAATTATCGACGCAAAAAAGAAGCTCGGCGTTACCGTCCATCAGATGCCAGACCTGGATCTGTTTAACGATTTGGACGGCGCAGCCGCGCTTACAGCAGCCCTGGACCTTGTCGTAACGTCGCCGACGTCAGTGGCAGACATGGCAGGTGCCCTGCACCGCCCCACCTACACCTACGCAATGAGCCAGCATCCGATGGCATTGGGCACCGACACGATGCCCTGGTTCCCGGACATGAAGCTCTACACGACCATCAGCAAGGGGGATCATTCGGACCTTGTCGCTCAAATGACCCGCGACGTTCAGATCCACCTCTCTTCATTTAAGGATTGACCCCATGTCACAGAAGCTCCCTGGCCTCTCGACGAAAACAACGGAAAGCAATCTTGATCTCCTGATACAGCAGGGAATGCTCGCGCACCGGCAAGGCAACTTTCAGGATGCGGCAAAGGCCTATGAAAAAGCACTGAAAAAAGCACCCGACATTCTGGCTGCTCTCAATCTGCTGGCCGATGCCCAGCTAAATCTGGGAAAGAACGCCCGCGCTCTCGAAACCGCGCGCAAAGCACTGGCCATCAAACCGGATATGGTCAGCACCTGGGTTGTCCAGGGCTCCGCACAAAGACGTATGGGGGACCTGGAAACAGCCATAACATCCCTCAAAAAGGCGCTTGAACTCAAACCGGACCACACAGACGCCATGCTGATGCTGGCGGGCACCCTGCGAGATGCAGGTCAGCTTGACGACTCTATCGATCTCTATGAAGACCTGATCAGCCTGGCCCCCACCATGGCGATGGCCCACTATAATCTGGGCAACGCCCTCGTCGCGGATCGCCAGTTTGACGAGGCTATTCATGCCTACCGACAGGCCATCAGTCTGGATCCATCCTACACCCCCGCACACATCAATCTCGCCGGGGCCCTCCATGCCGATGACCAGATAGAAGAAGCGCTGGAGGCAATTGAGGCGGCCCTTGTACAGGCACCACATCACAGAAGCGCCAAGATCAATCGCGGCAATATTCTGAAATCTCTCGTTCGCCTCGAGGAAGCGGAAGCGCAATACAGAGAGCTGCTCGCCGAGGAGAAAAACGATGCAGAGGTGATGGATCTGCTTGGCACTTCGCTGCAGGGACAGGCCCGGCTCGACGAGGCAATCTCGACCTATCGCGCGGCCATCAAACTTAACCCCAAGATGCAGATCATTCGCGGGGACCTGTCCACCGCCCTGCTCGCAAACGGACAAATCCGGGAAGGCTGGCAACATTACGATGCCCGCTTCGGCAAAGATGCCAAACTGGTTTTTCAACGGAAAGTCGGGAAAGCAAAATGGGCGGGGGAAAATCTGGCCGACAAGACCATTCTGGTCTGGCGCGAACAAGGTATCGGTGACGACATTCGTTTCGCATCCTGCTATCCGGACCTGATGGCCCGTGTGGCTAGAGATGGCGGACGTCTGATCATTGAAACAGACCCGCGGCTCATCACACTCTATGCCCGCTCCTTCCCCGGAGCCACGGTTCGGGCAGAAGGCAGTCTGACCGAAGGCGAAATCATTGACTATGACATCGCCGCTGGCTCTCTCCCGGCCATCTTCCGCAACGAAATTACAGATTTTCCCGCTGAAAACAGCTTCCTGCGTCCCAACGAAGCGCGTCAGGCCGCCTATCGAGCCGAGCTGGACAAACGCGGACCTGGCCTCAAAGTAGGTCTGGCATGGCGCAGTCGCGATATGGCAGCCGGCCGGCAGCGGTTCTACACAAAATTGCCGGACTGGGCGGCGCTGTTCAATCGCGACGACCTGCACCTCGTCAACCTGCAATATGACAATGCAAAACAGGAAATCGCCCACGCGAATGAAACCCTGGGCGCCAACATTCACGTTGTTGCAGACCTCGATCTGATGAATGACCTGGACGGCGCGGCCGCAATCACCGCTTCGCTCGACCTTGTCATCTCCGCCAGCACGTCAGTTGCGGACATGGCCGGTGCTCTCGGCATCCCGACCTATACCTACGGGGCCTATCGCCATCCCATGTGCCTGGGCACAGATGTCTTCCCCTGGTATCCCTCCATGACATGGGTCAGCCATCGCTGGAACGAAGATTTACAGATTTCTGTGAATAACATTACAAACGTGGCCCTTGCACGCGCGCAACAGCACACCTGAAGAGGCTGGAAGCAGGGAACTCCATCCTGCTTCCCCCTCGCCCACCGGCTCGGCAAAGACAGGCATTGACCCGGTAAAAACTTCCCCCCGCTGGCAGAAACTGCCGCTCAAAAACCCCTCCGAAAACACATAAGTCATTGATTTTACTGGTTTTTTAAAACTGGCCCGCTCCTTGCGATGTAAGCAGCGACGTAAGCCGACATTGGGTCGGTCTGGAGAAATCAATGTATCGCACATGGTGTGACAATCGAGCGAAGGGAAACCGAAGCTCCATCATCCCGGAACGGGACACCGTTTACGCGACATTAATGATTAACTCCCAGTATACGAAGCGTGCCGGAACGGGACAGTCCGGCAGAAAAAAGCCCGGAGGGTATAGACCATGACTGATGTGGTTTTGTCTGGTGCAATTCGCAACAACCTGCTGAGTTTGCAGAACACAGCGAAATTGCTCGAAGAGACCAACATTCGCCTAGCGACCGGTTTGAAGGTCAATAGTGCGATCGACGATCCAACCGCTTTCTTTACATCGCGGAGCCTGAACACACGCGCTGGCGACTTGACCACTTTGCTGGACTCGCTTGATGCCGCTGTTCAAACCATCAAAGCAGCTGATGAAGGCATCCAGGCCCTCACCAAGCTGGTCGAGACGGCAAAGGCAAACGCAAACCAGGCGTTGGATACACCAATCAATCCATCCTTCGCAGAAGGTCCGCGTGACAAGATCACCGATCAGACGCTGAAGCTGACGGCTGTTTTCAACTCTATCGCCAGTACCGATGTTATTACGCTATCTTTCGATGGTGGCACGGCCAAAGCTGTAACAGTTGGCGGCAAAACCGTTTCGCAATTTGTGGCCGCGATCAACGCCCTCTCGGGCATCTCGGCTAAAATCACAACGAATGGTTCCTTCCGCGTCGAAGCGGATGACGGCTCACAGCTCGCCGTTTCCAGCTCGGTCGGTTCCATCTCGACAGATCTCGGCGTAACGGGGACATTCACCAACGGTCAGAACCGGACCAAGTTTGAAGGCGACTTCAACGGTCTGCGCCAACAGATCAACGAGTTGGCACTCGACGCCTCGTACCAGGGTGTGAACCTGCTCAACTCAGATGATCTGACGGTCAACTTCAATGAAAGCCAGACCAGCCAGCTCACCATTCAAGGGGTGACGTTCAGCGCAGCCAAACTGGGTATCACTGAAGTCAACAGCAAGGATTTTGCAGATCCAACCAACATCCGGGCTTATATCGCCCAGCTGGATGGGGCGATCGGCAAGCTCAGGACACAGGCATCAACCTTCGGGGCGAACCTGGGTGTCGTCGAAATCCGACAAGGGTTCACAGAGAAGCTGGTGAACACGCTGGAAACAGGTGCGGCAAACCTGACCCTTGCAGATACAAACGAGGAAGGTGCAAACCTTCTTGCCTTGCAGACGCGCCAACAGTTGGGCTCAACAGCCCTGCGAATTGCGTCCCAGGGCGACCAGAACGTGCTGTCACTCTTCTAAGAGGGCAAGCAGCCAAATCTGTCCCAGGATTATGGTCTATTTACGGAGCGAGGTTTTCAGAACCTCGCTCCTTTTTTATGTGTTCCGAAAAATTCTCAAAAAGGTTTTTGTGGCCCTCTCGCTCTTTTTTGCCAAAAAGATGGAGACCGGAAAAATTTTTATCCTAAAAAGTCAGTAACCAGAAAATGGCTGAAATCTGCGATTACTGAAAGAACTCGTTAGGCCTGTTCAAAAAAACTTATCCACACAAACAACAGGAATCCCAGTGTTTATATGGGTTTCCGAGCGCGTCGAATTTTTACCCAAAACTAACCATAAACAAATCGTACCCCCTCCCCTCAAAAATCAGCTGCGCGCGTTTACGCCATTTTTACCATCGCCCCCCATGATGACATCAGCTCAGGATGAGCGTCGAAATAGTAGTTCCTAGGAAAGGAAGTCCAAATGGGTGATATCGTAATCTCGTCTGCCGTTCGTCAGAACCTTAGTTCTCTTCAGACCACTGCAGACCTTCTCTCACGTACAAACAATCGTCTGTCCACCGGCCTGAAAGTCGGTAGCCCGATTGATAACCCAACATCATTCTTCACGGCCCAGGGCCTGACGAACCGCGCAGCCGACCTTTCAACGCTGCAGGACAATATCGGCCTGGCAGTTGAAACACTTGGCGCAGCAGCGAAAGGCATCGACAGCCTGTCAACGCTGGTCAACCAAGCAAAATCAACAGCCAACTCCGCGTTGAACACCAAGATCAAGGCAAACGACATTACGTCGACAAAGACCTTCTCGGCTGCAACTGCAAAGCTTTCCGCTTTCGCA
>Ga0189284_100094_pt1 | contig 138392 bp, 130 predicted proteins | sample N32C7minimetaG_FD_130314 | JGI IMG/M metagenome (GOLD analysis project Ga0189284, IMG submission 130314) | Marine microbial communities from the Costa Rica Dome - N32 C7 mini metaG | ecosystem: Environmental > Aquatic > Marine > Oceanic > Photic zone | place: Costa Rica: the Eastern Pacific...
GGGAAACAGACGGGCGCATCGCAGGTCAGTTGCAGATTCTGGGTTTTGACAATCTGCGCGAACATCTGGGCGCGGAATGGGAAAAATGCCGGCGAACAGTTCATATTGCCGCGGAAAACATAATCTCGACCCATCTCGGCCCCGGCGACATCTCCACTCGTATTGGCGGCGACCACTATCTGATTGTTTTCGCCAATACAGATCCAGGTCATGGCGAAGAGATTACGGCAAAAATCGCCAAAAAAATCTGCGCTGTCCTGATCGGTCGGGAAAATTCCGGCCTGATCAAAGTGGAAACCTCGGTCGGCAAAGTGGAAAATGCAGGCTCTCCAACGGCGAGCATCACACCCACAACAGCAACGCCGAAGAAACTCGTCACCGCACCAGCCGCAACACAATCGGCCGATGGCAAGATCGTCTCACCAACGACAGCGCTCGCGGCAAGCCTCAACAAGGCGAAAGCCCATCGTCATAAAGAATACACGATCGGCTACTACCCGATCTGGAACATGAAACATGATGTGATGATCGGGTTTGCCGTCCTCCCCTACATCAGTAAGGGAGCCGGTCCCTTGCTGGAAGGGCATGACGTATTGGGCGATGCGCCATCCGAGGCCCGCATCTGTGAACTCGACGTCAACATGCTGCGCGCGCAACTGGAGATGGCAGCGGAATTATACAGCAATGATTTCGCGACGCTCCTGCTGACGCAGATCCACTACTCGACCCTGCAGAACAACCACGCATTGCAAAAACTCTACGAGGTCGCCAAGGAAATTCCACCTTTCCTGAAAAAGACACTTATGGTTGAACTGCTGGACCTGCCCGACACAAACCTGACCTCTGCCGCAGTTCAGCGCATCGCGGGTCTGAGCCGGTTTTTCCGCACAGTGGTCATCCGCGTTCCCTCGCTCTCCTACCCGATCACAAATTGCACCGACATGAAGGCAACGTGTGTGGCCTACAAGGTGCCGCCAGGCACGAGCCCGGAAAAACTTCTGACCGAGGGACGCAAGTTTGCACATATCGCCAAAGCGCTCCGCCTTATGACGAGTTTCGAACAGATAGCAGACATAGAGCTGGCAGCCCAGCTGAAGGAAGCCGGCGCCATTTTCGGCTCGGGTACTTTCCTCGGCGGTCCGTTTGATGTTCCAGGCAACATGAAGCGGGTAACGGTCGATCAATTACGCAGCGACAGTTTTTCGCCCTACTGACCAACCCAGCGAACACGCCAGATCGTACCGCCCGCATCATCTGCAATCAGCAGATGACCGTCATTGTCAAAAACAAGCCCGGTTGGCCGCCCCCACACACGGGCAGGCGCTTCTCCCTCCGTCCAGAACCCGGCGACAAAGGTCTCGTAGCGGCCAGTCGGACGACCATCTTCGAAGGGAACCCGCACGATTTTGTAACCCGTGGGCGTCGCGGCATTCCACGACCCGTGAAATGAGACAAAACCATCGCCGGTATAATGATCGGGGAAATTCCCCCCTGCATTGAAAGCCAGATCAACGGCAGCAGAATGCGCCTCAAAGAGCACGTCAGGCGCAAGTGTTCGTGTCACGAGATCAGGCCGGATCTGCCCATATTGCGGGTCCGCATGCGCGCCAAGATACGCATAAGGCCAGCCGTAAAAACCACCCGGGCGAACCTCGGTCAGATAGTCAGGCACAAGGCCATCTCCATAGCCATCCCGCTCATTGACGACGGTGAACAAGCGGGCACTGCCCGGATGAAATGCCATACCGATAGGATTGCGAAGCCCGGAGGCGAAAAGTGTTTGTGTCCCCTGCACCATCTCAAATCGTTGAATGGTAGCGCGCGGCGCATCTTCCTCATCCAGATTACCCACGCTCCCCACAGACACATAAAAGCTCTGACCGTCTGGCGAAAAACGGAGCATCCGTGTCCAATGACCACCCGTATCACCAAAGGCACCTGCCCGGGTGACAGGTTGCCGGACCGGCGCCACCGCCGCCCCCAGTGCGGCACCAAGCCGCCAGACCGCCCGCTCGTCAGCGACGTAAACTTCACCATCAGAGATCGCGATGCCTGATGGAAGATGGAAGCCACGCGCATATTCACTGACGGTTTCAACAACACCGTCACCATCCCCATCAACCAGTTTGGACACACGACCGGCATTGGGTTCCGTCACGAAGATCGCACCGTCACCAGCGACAGCAAGAGCACGGGGGCCATGCAACCCCTCCGCAACCAGCGAGGCCTCAAAACCTTGCGGCACACGCAGCCAGGCACCGCTCGGTCTGGAAACAATGGTCGGCCGATTGCTGACAGATCCGGTCTCAAACGGTTCGGGAAGCGTTTCAAACTGAATGTGATACTGGGTGCCGATCGCTTCGTCTGCGCCCATAGAGCGACCGACCGGCTCGTCAGCGGCCACAGCCGCCGGCACACCTGCCAATGCACCGGCCAATGCACCGGTCTGACATCCCGCAAGCAGGGCATGGCGTATAACGGGCCAGACCCTGCGACACAGTCTTTTACATGGCGCTGATGCCACCATCGACTTTAATCTCCGAGCCCGTAATAAACTTGGACTCATCGCTGGCCAAAAACAGAACGGCATATGCAATATCATCCGGATCACCAACAACACCGAGCGGCACCTGCTTGGCAAGTTTGACTTTCAGTTCATCCCGCGACATCGCGTTGCCCGCCATCCCGTCCAGGATGGGTGTATCAATAAAAGTTGGGTGTACCGAGTTGGAGCGGATGCGATAGCCCCGCTTGGCACAATGAAGTGCGACTGACTTTGACAGCAGCCAGACCGCGGCTTTGGCGGCATTGTAAGCCGCCATATTATGACCGGCAATCAGACCGGCGATTGAGGAGATATTGACGATCGACCCCGGCGCATGCGCCCGCATAAGTGGAATGGCATATTTACAACCTAGGAAAACACTATCGGTGTCCACCTCCTGCACCCGTTTCCAGGTCGCGAAATCTGTATCTTCCACGGTCGTGCCGCCACCGATACCGGCATTGTTGACAAGCACATTCAAACCACCCATCGCATCGTGCGCGGTTTGCAGCGCTGTTTGCCATTGCTCTTCAGACGTCACATCCAGCGCAACGGATAAAGCCGCACCGGGATAAAGCGCATTGATTTCTGCGGCGACACTGTCTGCGCCTGTGGCATTGATGTCTGCCACTGTTACCTTGGCGCCTTCCCGCGCCAGCATAAGCGAGGTTGCACGCCCCAGGCCCTGTGCGGCCCCGGTAACAAATGCCATTTTGCCGGCAACACGCCCGGCTTTCCCTTCAGCCATCTTATTCTCCTGTGAAGTTTGGTTTCCGTTTTTCCAGAAAGGCAGCAATCGCTTCGCGCTGATCATGGGACGTCGCAGCGAGCGCGAACTGATCTCTATCCATATATGTTGTTGCCTGATTGAGGGCTTTGGCGGCCATATCGATCGACTGTTTCGACATACGTACTGCAACAGGTGGTAGCGCACCAAAACGCGCAGCCATATCAAGCGCCTGCTCCAATACATGCCCGGCGGGGGCCAACTGTTCCACCAGCCCCCACTCCAGTGCCGTGGGCGCAGGCAGGGCTTCCCCCAGGATCGTGAAGAGTTTTGCCTTGGCCGGTCCCATCAGATTGACCAGTCGCGGATTGGAATGCCAGCTCATGTTCATGCCCAGAGGGATCTCCGGCAAGCGGAATACCGCTGTCTCGGATGCAACGCGCACATCGCAGGCCGCAACAAGCGCGGTCCCGCCGCCAATGCAAAACCCTTCAACAGCCGCGATCGTAACCTGCTCAAGGCGCTCCCACGCATCACACATGTTCGGTCCAACCTTGAGCGCGTGGCGGCGATGCAGAAGGCCGGTCGGCCGGGTGGCGAGTTCAGGGTCTTTAAGATCAGCCCCGGCGGAGAACGATCGCTCCGACCCGGTGAGAACAATGACACTGGTTTCCAGATCATCTTCAAACTGATCGGCAACCGCGGTCAGTTCTTTCATGGCAGCAACAGACAGGGCGTTCAGACCATCGCCACGATCAAACTCGACGAGCGCAACCCGCCCTTTGCGCGCAATACGCGTGAAGTCACCAAACGGTTCCAGAAGGTTTTTCATCCATCATTCTCCAATTACGTCGAACCTAACCGAACATCTCAGAAGATCAACAGCCCCGTGTAATTCCTGAACGCGACTACAAGGGCATAGAAAATAAAAAGGCCCCGGAAATTCCGGGGCCCTGTTCATGATGAGAGGCTGAAAAATCAGCTGCCCGTACCACCTTCGCTCACGGCGGCGGCTGGATTGTCAGGCATGCGCTTCACGCCGGATTCTCCAAAAATGGCAATCTGGTTATCGCTGATGCCGATAACACCACTATAACCTTCACGGTCTGCCCGGCTCACAGTCTGAAAGGACTTGCCCATATCCGTCGAATAGGCAATCGCCCCACTCAAACCAGCCAGCACAATCGTCCCGCTCTCAAGCTGGGTGCTACCACCAAAGCTCTTGGTTACACCCGTCGCGACTTGCGTCCAGGTTTCACCCTTGTCCTCTGTGCGGAAGACATTGCCACGCATCCCGTAAATCAGAACGGAGCCATCGCTCACACCAAGACCACCCCAGAAAGAGCCTTCATAAGGTGTCTGCAAACGTACAAACGTCGCGCCATCGTCATCGGAGCGATAGACAGTGCCAAACTCAGCCGCAATCCAGATGGAGCCGGTCTTGTCCCGGAAACTGTCATTCAGGTGGAAATCATCTTCCCCGCCTTCAACAATCTGACGCTGCTCCCATGTCTCACCCGCATCCGTGGTTTCCAGCATGTAGCCAAAAGCGCCCATAGCAATGCCGCGCTCGGGCGTCATGAAGAACACGGTCAACAAGGGGCTTTCAGCCTCGAAATCCTCATGCACCAGACGCCAGTTCTTCCCGCCGTCTTCTGTCTTGATGATGATGGAGTCATGACCAACGGCATATCCGATCTCTTCAGACGGAAAAACGACAGAAGTAAGCGTGACCTGCGTCTCAACGCGCTCAGCCTGCTGCCAGGTGATCCCGTTATCTTCGGAATAAACCACATGGCCAAACTCACCCACAGCAACAATCCGGCCATTGGCCTTCGCTACATCAATCAGGAGCTTGCTGGCTGCCAGGCCGGAAGGCGACGCAAGCATAATCGGCTTGCCATTAAACTCGCCCGCTGTCTCTTCGGCAAACGCCGGTGCTGCAGCAAATGACAAAGCCACCGCTGCGGTTGAAATAAACTTTAATACTTTCATGACCTGTTACTCGCGTTTCCCCGCTAGTGGCCGGGTGCCGGAGCTCTTGCTCCTTGTTCTTACGGCCTACGTTGATCCCAGCCTTTATTCCCGGCTTTAAGGTATTCCATGCGCTGGACGCCCATGCAGCAATCCGGTTCTCTCCGTCCCCGGGGTATTTGGCGCACAAGATCTTCTTTTTCTCGTATGCCTTCACACCAGAAGCGACTTTACGACAAAACGCAAAATCGCCTCATCACCACAATGCACCCAATTAGCTAATAGAAACCCAATCCCGAGCTCTATTCTCGCACATTCTATATGTTCTGAGGCGTCTCGCCAAGCGGCGGGATGAGAGTTGCACCACAAGAAAAACCCCGGTTCCGCAAGGGAACCGGGGTTCTGTCTTCAAATGGGCACCGAAATGCCCACGAAAAGGATTAACGAACGCCAAGCTGGCGGATAGAAGCCGGTGTATACCGGTTCGCATCCAGCTCATCAGCGAAATAGTTAATCTGTGGCTCTTCGTTCGTCATAGCGAGCGAGAGATAACGACCAGCCTGCAAGTCATAAACAACTTCAGCGGCACTGCCACAAAGCGGCACATTGTAACGCTGCAGCTGCTGCAGTTCCTGAACGCGCCACAGTTCCCCACGACCGTCATACAGATCGGATTCCGAGATCGTCCAGTTGTCTTCGTTGATAGCCTTCACACGGCGGCCATAAACGTGACGATTGCCTGGCTTCAGCTTGGCTTCGATCACCCATGCACGAGCAAGCTCGTAACGGATCTTGTCCTGGTTCAGGTGAAGAGGCGTGATGAATTCAGCATATGGTGCTGCTTCTGCATCATAATTGTTGAATGCAATCAGGCGCTCCTGCTTGCCAAGAACGGTCCAGTCATAGCGGTCTGGCGCACCATTATAGCCGTCAAACGCATCAGACGTGGACAGACCATCCGAGTTTGTACCCGGGTTGTCATAGGAGATGTTTGGCGCACGACGAACCCGGCGTGTACCTGGGCTGTACTGCCAGGCTTTACGAGGCTCAAGCGAACGGTCCAGTGTTTCGTGAACCAGGATCACGCTACCGGCAGACCGGGCGGGTGCAACAGTGTTCGCGATATAGTAGAGCGAAATATTGTTGAGATCTTCAGCAGCACCCTTGGACGGATCAGACCATTGAAGAATGGCTTCATCCTGAACCGTGGTCAGCTGATAATCACCAGAGCGCGTAACAGCCGCCGCCGTAAACTGGCGAGTGAGCTTGAAAGAACGGAAACGCAGTGTGTGGTTCCAGATGATTTCAAGCGCGCTGTTTGGAATGGGGAACGGAAAGCCCATGATGGCCTTGCCCACACCATTACCACCACCGACAAGCTCGCCAATTGTCGCGTTTGAGCGCGTCGCAGCATAGACGTTGTCAGGGAATGCGCATGAACGGCGTGAAGGATAGACGTTCATCTTGTACGACGGATATGTCGTCAGCATGGCCTTGTAGCCATCCGACAGAATGGCGTCATACTGACCCATATTGCCGGCTGTGATCGTATATTTGATCGCATCGCTGGCGAACGGGTTCGGCAGCTTGTCACCAGGCGTATAGGAAACATTGCTTGGCACCGTTGGGAGACCGCCGGTCCATGCCGGAATATCCCCACTTCCGGCTTTCTCAGCGCCAACTGGCGTCAAGTCCGCGCCGAGGCGGTTTGCTTGCTCTGCAGGCACTGCGGCCATTGCAGCGGTTGCGAAAGCGCTTACAGCGACCATCGAAACCAACGCAGTCATCTTTTTCATTACAGGATCCCTCTCTAGTACATATGGCGCTTCGTTCAACATGCGATGTTCGCGCGAGCCCCACTTGTAAACAGAAACTTTATAGAGAAGGTTCCGCGCTGGCAAAGAAAAGGGCCCGGGAAAACGCTCCCGGGCCCTTAAATCTTCGTAATGTTTCGTTCAGATTTGAGCTTAGAAAGAGTAGCTCACATTGATCGAAATGAAGTCTTTGTCGCCATCTTTCGTGTATTTCTCGTTACCAAAAATGTTGGTGTAAGAAATACCGCCACGCCATGAGTTCTGGTAGGAAGCGTCAACAGCAAGGCTGATCTGCTTCGTGCCTTCACGATAGTTGGACAATGGTGCAGGCGAGTTACCTTTCACGTCATGGCTCCACGCAACACGCGGGCTCAGTGTGATCGGTGTACCAAACGCATTGTTGTACTGAAGAATACCAACCAGCACATAGCCGTAAGAGAATTCCGTTGGACGACAGCCGGAACGTGGGCTGAGAGCCAGGAAGCCACCAAGCGGCAGGTCGGAACCTGAGGTACAAACATTGCCCCAGCGCGAGAACCCTGGGTTCTGGGAAGCACCGGCGATACCGCCAACATCTTCAGGCACATCCGGCACCCACATGCCACCTACTTCGGTGAGCAGGATACCGATATCAGCGCCAACCGCTCCAACAAACTGGTTGGAATTGGTATAGGTCGCCGTTGTACCAATATCGAAGGTCAACACCTCTTCACGAACAAACCCGTGCAGATTGCTAACAGAGTCCTGACCGGCCTGGCTACAACGGTTCACACCACCCTGATAGGACTGAAGTCCCTGCAGAGCGCTCATGGCGTCTGCGCCCAGGATGCTGTCGAGGATACAAGAAGCCCCGAGTGCGGCAATGGTGAGCTGGTCTGTATCAAGCTGGAATGGCTGATCCTGACGGAAAGCCACTTCACCCTGTACGCCCCAGTCGCCAACAGTCGTGTTGAAGCTGACACCATAGAGTTTGATATCTTCCGGATATTCAAGGAAGAGACCCAGTGAGGACTGCTGGCCGTTTGGTGTTGTTGGAACCAGCACTTCCGTACCGTCAACAACGCCCGTACCGGCATTCTGTGCACCGATCAACAAGCAGTTGGTCAGTTGCAGTTCGAGCAAGCTGCCGTCCTGAACCACAAGACCTGCGTTAGCTGCGTTAAGCACAGGGGCTGTCGCATTCAGCGTCAGGCCCGTCGCGGAAGCGTGAGTGCTGCCACCCAGCGCCGCTTCAGCTGCAGCAACCAGACCAAGCGAGTCCTGCACCTGAACAGAGTTCATGTAAGCAAGCTTGGCAGGGTCAAGGAAAGCCAGAACTGCGCCCGGTGTTGCACCAGGAAGAGCAGCCAAAGCCGGATTCAAACCACCAGGAGCAAAACAACCGGCAACATTTGTGCCGCGTGTCGTTGCCGATGCACCATCTTCAGCCAGAAGATAGGAACGAACCTGAGACGCACCAGCAGCGCTGCTGAGTGTCAAACGCTCACTTACGAGCGGCAGACGCGAATGATAGTTCATGAAGTAGAACCCGAACTCGGTTGAGTTCAGCTCTTCGGCATACCAGCGCAGAGCCACACCGTACTGGCCCTGATCATCTGCTTCATCATCATTCAGACGGAAAACATCACCCTGACCGCCGCGAAGCAGCAGACGGTAGAATTCACTCTGTCCGATCGGAAGGTCCGTCGCGTAGTCAATGAACGGGTTGGTCCCGCCAGCGCCACAAACGAAGTTTGTTTCACCCGCAGCCAGATAGCGCGCGTCAAAGAGCGCCGTCAGAGCATCTGGCGTTGAACAGTTACGATTGAGGAAACCGCCACCTGAGCGACCACCGGTCAGCCAGGACGTACCCCGTTCGTTACCACCCGTACCCGAACCAACGCGTGCAACGTCTGATCCGGCAAATGGCGTGCCGGGACGGTCAAGCTGAAGTGGTTCGAAATCAAGCTGATAGAACGCTTCCAGAGAAAGGTCATAAGGCAGACCCAATGATGCGTAAGCACCCCAGACCGGCAGGAGACCTTCCTTGATTTCCGCACCCGGACGACGGAACGCATTTACGTCAAACGGGTTCCAGGAGCTGATACCGTTCAGAAGGAAAGTCGCTTCCCCCCAGTTTACAACCTGCTTACCAACGCGAACGTTGAGGGGCAGATCGCCAACATTGAAGTCACCCGACACATAAAAGTCGAGCAGATCAATATCGCGGACTGCATCCGGATACCCTTCCTTGCGAAGCTTGGAACGCTCATAGGAAGAACCGTCACCCAGCACCGCGTCATAGAACGAACTGACACGGGCAAACAGCGTATAGTTTTGCCAGTTTGCCTGAATGTCATTCGTCATCTTGACGTTACCGGACGTCAGATCCCAGCGATCAAAGTTCAAACGGCTGTCATCGGAGTTGATCGAACCCGCATACGCATTGGTGTTACCCGTCGCAAGCGTAAAGTTCTGCGTCGCCCCGCCCAGTACGGTTGCAACCGTGCCATCCGCGCCGAACGGCCGAACAATTGTCGCTGTCTCAGAAGAGTCAGGCCCACCATTGCCGGCTGATACAAAGTTCATATTGCGCTCAGCAACGCGCATTTGCACGCCCGCTGAAACGGTCGTGTCTAAGAACACTTGAACGTCACCGAAATTATATTCGATAGCGTTTGCAGTGCCCGATGCCGCTATTAGTCCAACGCCCACGGCGCTGCCCAATAGCGCAGAGCGTACTCTGCTTCTTATCATGGAACGATCCTCCTCGATCCTCGATGCGTTTACACATTGCAGCTGGATCGGGAGGTGTTGATTTGTCCCCTCATAGGCAAACCGGTTCCCCCCTGGCCAGTCAGCATCCCTCACATGCAAGACCACCGGGAAACGCCGGGCGAGTCAAGGCTAATGAGTAAAATTGTCGCAAGTTTGGTCACGCTTGCGTGACGGATATGACATAAATGTCACATCAGGAAACCTTTGCTTTATTAAAGTTAGTCAAACCTCAACACGTGCAAAACGAATACACTTCCGGCGCGCACAGCCTGCCATTTCACCAGCGATGACAGCGTTTTCAGGCACAGTCAGGCCCACTTATGCCCCCGGCGGAACGGAACCCGCCCATCAGGCCCGCCCCTTCACCGCAGCCGGATGATCGTGGTCTGAGTGCAACAATCTCGCGCAAGACATGCCGGGCCGGGTAACACACGAGGGATGTCGAACCGCCAGCATCACCACTTTCGTTTCGGAACAAAAACAAATCACCTGCGCCCCGCCCCAACTGGTCCACGCCTCAAACGCCCCTCAAACCTGTCCTCGACAAAAGACAGTTGCCAGACCCGCGGGCAAAGAGTAGCAGAGCTCCCATGTTTGGCTCTGTTTCGCGTTATTTCAGGTTCATTGGTGAGAACAAGGCCCTTTTGGGCTTTGGCCTGCTCATGGCTTTTGGCTCAAGCTTTGGCCAGTCCTTTTTCGTCGGCCTTTATCAGGCCCCGTTGCGGGAAGCCTTCGACCTGTCAGCATCCGGCTTCGGGGCGGCCTTTTCCGCCGTGACGCTTGTCAGCGCCGCCATCCTGCCCTGGACGGGCCGCGTAATCGATCAGGTAAGCCTGCGCACCTACACAGCCGCCACGATCCTGATCCTGGCTTGCGCCGCACTGACCCTTGCTTTCAACACGTATTTTATCCTGTTTGTCGTCGCACTGTTTGTCTTGCGTCATGTGGGCCAGGGCTTGATGTCCCACACATCCAGCACAGCCATGGGGCGCTACTTCACGGCAAACAGGGGAAAAGCTGTCACCATCGCCTCCACCGGCTACAGCCTGGGCGAGGCCCTCTTTCCGGCGATGGCGCTGGCCGTTATCGCGTTGGTCGGCTGGCGGCTCTCCTGGGCGGTACACGGGGCAACGCTGATCCTCGTGTTTCTACCCCTGGCGCTTTGGCTGGTCTGGCGGGAGCCTGCCCACGAAAAATCCCGGCCGACCGGCAACACAGCCTCCGGCACCCATCCGAACCTCACCGCCACCCGCGACTGGACCCGCGCGGAAGTCATGCGCGATCCGCGCTTCTACGTTCTCATCCCCGCTATGATGGCCCCCGCTTTCATTCTGACCGGCTTTTTTGTCCATCAGGGCTTTCTGGCCAGCTCCAAAGACTGGCCGGTCGAACTGGTGGCGGCGGGCTTCTCCACCTTCGCAATCGTCAAGCTGGTCTCCTCGCTCTTTGTCGGTCCGTTTGCCGACCGTTTCGGCTTCCGCCCGCTCATGGCGCTCTACATGGTGCCACTGGCACTTTCCATGCTGTCGCTCGCACTGATTGACGCAAACATTGGAGTCTTCCTCTATTTTGGGCTGGCGGGCCTGTCGACGGGTGGTGCCATGGCGGTTGGCGGGCTTCTGTGGCCCGAGCTTTACGGCACGAGGCACCTCGGCGCTATCCGCTCACTCTCCACCTCGCTCATGGTTTTCTCCACAGCGCTTGCCCCAGTCACGTTCGGCGCGCTGATCGACTGGGGCGTGAGCGCGAAAGGGATTGCCTTCATCTCGCTTGGCTATGCAGGCATCGCCGTCGCCATGCTGCTCACCTTCCTCTGGCACGAGAAAAAATCTGCCTAAACCAGACCCAGTTCTTTCTGCTTCTTTTTGGAAAGCCCCCCGGCCACGATCTTGTGGCTTTCGGCGATATAGGCCTTCAACTCCTTCTTGCTCAGACCCGGCTTGTCGTAATGCTGGATCCAGCTCATGCCCCGCGAGGCAAGATAGGGCGCAGGCCGGAGGCCTGGCTCATCCTTGAGCATTTCAAACGCGATCTTTGACACTTTGAATGTGATACCCGGCTTGCCATCTGCCCAACCCCCGATGGCGAAAACTTTGCCGCCAACCTTCCACACATGCGCTCCGCCCCACTGCACCACATGGGTGGTCGACGGCAGGCTGGCGCAATAGGTGTTGAACTCATCATAGGTCATGGCGCCGATGATGCCTGATCGCACAGGCAATGTCAGCTGTCAGACACGGGCAGAGCGCGCACGCCACACATCAAACACCGAAAGACAAAGCACCAGCGATGAGAAAAGGAAGGCAAGCCCCACACTGCCGCTCCAGCCGGCATATTCAAATGCCGTCGTCCCCGCCCAGGAGCTGAACGCACCGCCGACAAACATCATCACGATATAGAGCGTCATCAGCCGGGTGCGGATTTCCGGCGCCTGGTTGAGAAAGGTCATGCGCCCCGTCACGTCAATCACCGGCCCGACCATATTCATCATGACAATGGGGATCATGAGAAGAAAAAGCGAATGCCCGAACACATAGAGCAGCGCGACACCCGCCACCTGAACCACGGAGAGGTAGAGCCTTGCCCGGCGCGGCCCCACCCCGTCGGCCCAGCGGCCAAGCCGCGCCGTCGTCACCAGATTAAGAACGGAAAAAGCGGCAAGATAACCGACCACATCCACCCCGTACCCCATTTGCGGACTGGTGAGATGCAGCCCAAGCCCCAGCCAGACAGCAAGAAAGACCCCAAAACTCAACCCCTGCACCGAGCCCGACAGAATGACCGACGGATGTGCCTTCAACAGCCCGAGCGTGGAAACAAGCAACGCCGGATAGGGATGGGTGGCGCGCTTGTCGCCGCCGCGTGGCCGCTCCATGATAAAGGGAAGCGCAATCGTGATGCCAAGCATCAGGCTTGTGGCAATGAAATAGACCGCCCGCCATCCCAGATGCTCAGCCACAATGCCCGAGCCCGCCCGTGCCACCAGAATGCCCGCAATCACGCCCGTTGTGAGCGTCGCGGTCGCATAGCCCAATTGTTTCGGCTCCACCCGCTTTGATACGTAAGCCGGCAAAAGATAGGGCGTGATGGTGAAGAACCCGAGCAATGTGGAACCCGCGGTAAACATCCAGAACGCAGGCGCGAACGCCATGACCGCGAGCCCCGCCGTCTGCCCGGTGGCAAAGAGAGCGGAGAGAGTGCGGTTGCTGAACCGGTCCCCCAGTGGCAAAAGCAGAAAGATGCCAAGGGCAAGCGCAGCCTGGTTAAGCGCGGGCACAAAGCCGATCTCGCTCGCACTCACACCATAATCGGCAGCCACCAGCGCAATGATCGGATGAATGTAATAGGCATTCGCCGTCACCAGCGCGCTGGCCAGCGCCAGCAACCAAAGGTGGCCGCGCGACAGGTTCGCAGATGTGTCGGGTTGAGGGCTTGAATGGGAATTCATCGGGGGAACTCATGGCGACGGGGGGACATCAAGCCCCCCTTTAGCACAGAAGAAGAGCAATCTCCCCCAAAACCTCACCCGCCACCCTACTTGCCGTTGCCGGGCTTGTTCCGGCAATCCATAGAGCCGATCCATACGCACAGCATTTTCGGCTACGCACCTATGACCCACTTACCCCGCCCGTCACCCCGGACCCAAGGCTTGGCTTGCCAAGCCGTAACGGACAATACCGGGGCCCATAGCCTCCCTCATCCGTCATTGCCGGACTTGTTCCGGCAATCCAGTTGCCGCTCCCCCAGCACGCGGGCAAACCGTTCACGAAACTCTGCATCCGGCCGACTTCGCCGCGCATGGCGCTGCGTCGCCTCATACAGCGCCAACTGGAACTTGAAAATCAGCGTACAAAACCCGAGAACGAAGGCGGCCATGGTGACAATCCCCACAGCCTTCACCCAATCCGCCGTCCCGCGATACGCATCCAGCAAATCCGCCCCGAAATGATACTGATCCATTGGCTCGCCTCCGTTCCGAAACGCTCCGCGAAATATGTATTATAGTACATGGAAGAAATCTCCATTGCAAGGCTCCTTGAAAGCCATGGAGATTAAAGAACGTTTCGGAAAATCTGTGCGCGAGCTGAGACAAGCGAAAGGCATTTCGCAGGAAGAACTCGCCATGCGCATTGGGGCCGATCAGGCCTATATCAGCCGTATAGAAGCGGGCCAGATGAATGTGACCTTGGAGACACTGGAACAGATCGCAATTGCGCTCCAGTCGGAAGCATCAGCGCTCGTTTAGAGCACGCAAATCTAAACGAATATGCCCGTCACCCCGGACCTGATCCGGGGTCCACTTCGACGCTCGCCACACTAACCTGTCATTGCCGGACTTGTTCCGGCAATCCAGATTTAGCCGAACCACGACCCATCGCGTACCATAGATTTCTAGGAGGTATCGTTGCGGTCGATACCGACCGTCACCGAAGGGGTTACTGCGCCCTAGGATCAGCAAGTCGCCAACCCTGAAGGCACATTAGTATAACACTGGGATCATCGAAAGGGACTACCGCCTCTAGGTCAGACACTTATTCTCAAGAAATTTGTTTGGTGCCGTACCTGTTATAGTTAGTTTGAGGGCCGATAGATCGAGAGAGAACTTGTGCGCCTGCCAAGAAAGGCTATCTATCTGAAATGAGTTTACTTCGAGATATACAAGATGCATTGATGGAGGAAGGCCGTGACATTGGACCTATCTTTCTGAAACTCAGGTATTTAGCGGCGCGGCTTGGAAGCCCTCCTTTGGAAGATTGGGTAAAACATGAGTCAGAAGGCTACCCCAATAACGTTCGGTTACCAGAATATCGGAAGATCGGCGTCTCTTACACGGGCAGTTTTAGCGGGCCATTGGGCTCAGGAATAAGTAATGCGCCTATACCCTCCGCGATGATTCAGGAGTTTGCCGGTGAGCAGTGGGTGAACTATGAACTTCGGCAAAGTATTGCCGCCATCGATGACCTAATCTCTTCTGCCAGTGGAAACGGCGGTGGCACGTTACATATCGATGCTGCAAACCTTATTTTGTTCCTGCAAGGTAAGGTATATGCAGACTACGCTTGTAACAGTGTAGTTGGCACAATTTCACAGGCAGCGCTATCCGAGATTCAGCATGTCGTACGCACCAGAATTCTTGAGCTTACACTTGAACTCGAAGACAAAATTCCATCGGCTGCGGAAATCTCATTAGGACCCGCAAACACACCAATCAAAGAAGCCGAAACCCAAACAGTTACGCAGATTAGCAACCAAATAATTCATGGAAATGTCACTGCTATATCAAACACTGGGGACAGTGCTCATATTCATGTTCAAGTGGCCGAAAGAGACAATAAATCATTTCTCGAGGCTCTTAAAAATGCAGGTATTCCGGAGAGGGATGCCCGCGAACTTGCAGAGATTGTAGCATCTGAAGAAGTAGAAAATTCGGCGCAACCGTGGGGTGCTAAAGCCAAAAACTGGCTCGCAGGAAACATCGGTAAGGCAGCAGACGGAACATGGAAGATCGGTCTTGAGGTGGCTACAAAGGTGCTGACAGAGGCCGCAATGAAGTACTATGGCCTAAAATAACGGTAGGAGCTACGATCCGAGGATCCGAGCTTCTCCGGATGAGAATCAGAGCTTTGGAATGGTGCCGCTTAGGTGACTCGAACACCTGACCCCATCATTACGAATGATGTGCTCTACCAACTGAGCTAAAGCGGCATAACCATGAGGGGCACGGGAGCCCCTTGAAGCGGGAAACCCTTACCCGCTTCCACAAGCCTTGGCAACATGGTTTAGAGCAAAATCCCTTCTAAACCCTCAAAATGAGGCCATGAGCGGGCGGAAAACGCGTCACTCCCCGCACGAATGCGCCCCATCAGGCGCGGTCTCGCCCTTCCCGCACAGTGCGACCGGGGGTGCAGGCCCGACCTGCAGCTCCGGCACAATCTCGGCGGCTGCCGCTTCAGGTTCCAAGCTCTCCATGAAGGCCCGCACATCCGCAGCACTTTGCTCCGGCACCTCCTCCATCGCGATATGGCCGACATTCTCGTAAATCACGAGCTTGGCGTGTGGCAGAGCGGCCTGCATCAAATGCGCATTCGCCACGGGAATAAGCGGGTCATTCGCCCCCCATAAGATAAGCGCAGGCAGCGTCACCGCCGCAAGATCATCTTTCAGCGTGTCGGCGCCCTGCGACGCATAGCCGGCAAAACGCTTGCGCGTCGCATCGCGATTGCCATCGTAAAGCGTGAGATTGTAATAGCGGTCCACCATCGCTGGCGTCACCAGCGCGTCATCTTCGATCGAGTGCTTGAGCCCATCTTCCACCACCGAGCGCGGCAGAAGATAGCGCATCGCAATGTTCACCACCGGCATGGCAGCGAGACGGAACGCGAGTGGCGATTTCGCATCCGGGTCCCGCGGCATACCACCGGACGAAACCGGAATAATGCCGCGCAGATCATCCCCATGGGTCACCGCATATTGCAGCATCACCCCGCCCCCCATACTGTTGCCGCCCAGCACAAAATCCTTGAGGCCGATGGAGGACACAAATTCCTTCACGAAAGCGACCTGGCCCGCGCGGCTGTAATCATCACCGTCATGCGTGCCGGTGAGCCCGTGGCCCGGCAGGTCAAGCGTCACAATCCGGTAATCATCGCCCAGAAGCTTGACCCATGGCTCCCACGTGTGAAGCGAGGCATTGGAGCCATGCACCAACACAAGCGCAGGACCATCCGCCTTTCCCTGATCGCGGTAATGCACCGTCGCGCCCGATGGCAACAGCAGGAATTGCGAAGCCCCGTCACCATAGAGCGGACGAAGTTCCGCCGACTTTTTATCGAGCGCACCAAACGCCACAAAAAGCGCCACCAGCGCGACTACAATCAAGCTGAAAAGAAGTTTCAAAAACCGGCCCATAGCTCACCCCCATCCCTGCGGACTGTTCAGGCGCGCCGATCCTCTTCATCCTCATCATCAACGATGCCCGGATTGTCAGGCGCTACCACCACATGCTCGGGCAGCATAGCACGCTCATGCGGCTTGGGTGAGCCCGTCTCTTTTCCCGGCACAGATGCGGCTGAAACCGGCCTGTCTGACAAAGGTTTGTCCGCCAAAGACTTGTCCGCCAAAGACCGGGGCTTTTCTTCCGCAGCCTCTGCATCGGCGACGATATCAGGCCTGTCTGAGGGAGCTTCCATGCCCTCGTTTTGCGGCACCACAAAGGGGATAAGTGCCGGCCGTGATCCGGCCCTGACCGGCGGCACCTGCCAGACAAGCTGATCGAACTTGTTCGTTCCCGGCACAATCGGCACCCATTCTTCACTCTGATAATTTTCGCCCACCCAGCAAGGGTCCGCCGGAGCACTCAGCGCCCGCGTCAACCATTGGCGCGCGGCCTCGCCGTCTGTCCCCTCAGCCGTTTCAAGCGCCGCCATCAGCTCGCACACGCGCACCGTCTGTCCTTCTTTGGACACACCAGACAGAAGCGCGCCCATCGCCTCCCGCGCGGCGCTGAAATCCTCCGCCGCAATCGCCGCGCGAGCCAATGCCATATAGCTTTCACCTGCCCCCGGGTTGCGCGCCGCAAGCCCCTTCACCCGGCGCAACCGGTCCCCGGCCAGCTCACCCGGCACCAATGTCAGATAAACATCAGCAAGATCAGGATGCGGACGTGTCGCCCAGGCCCGCTCAATCACACGTGATGCTTTTTTGATATCCCCTCTGCCGCTCAACAACCGGGCAAGCAAAGACACTGCCCGGGGGAAGTCCGGTTCAAGCTCCACAGCCTCCATAAGAAGCGGCACCGGGTCACGTTCGGAACGCTCACCGCGCGTAAACTCCATCGCCTGCGCTGTCAGCAAAACCGCACGGCGGCGGCGGCCCACATCGCGCGTAACAAGTTTTACCTGCAGCATTTTATCAAGTGTCGTGGCGGCAGCATCAAAGTCGCCGTTCGCTACCTCACCAACAAAACTGGCATCCGCCGCCCATTCTGTGTGTGGGCGAAGAGAAAACGCCTGCTGCGCATAGTCAAGCGCGGCCGCTTTGTCCCCCGCCCGCTCGGCTTGCACGTAAAGCCCGCGCAGGCCCAGGAATGCGGTCTCTTCATGGGAACGCATCTCCTCAAAAAACCCGGTTGCACCCGCCGCGTCCCCCCGCAACTGGGCAGCCTGCGCAGCAAGTAGCAACGTCATGGCTGGTTCGTCCAGAAGCCGGTGCGCCTGGGCGGCATAAAGGTGAGCCTCCCGTGCGTCACCCGCCGCAATCGCAACCATCGAACGCGACAAGGCCTGATATCCTTTGCGCCGTCGCCGCGAGGCAAGGAAAGACGTGAAGCCCGCTGGGCTTTTCATGAACGTCGCAAACAGACGATAACCCAGCAGCACCAGAAAGGTCGCAAACGAAATGGCAAAAAGCCCGGTGATAAAACTCGTGCGAACCTCATAGCCGCGCCACACAATGGTCAACGCACCCGGATTATCCGCCAGCCAGATGGCCACACCCGAAAGCGCAGCAATCACACCAAAGAGAATGAGCACTCGCCACATGGATCAGCCCTTCCCTTGTGCAAGATGAGAAAGCACCCGTGCTGACAGAGCTCTGACCAGTCCGTCCGTTTCGACCCTCAGTTTTGCAGCCGCGAGCCAGGGCTGCACAAGCTCACCCGCCGGTCCGTCCAGACGGGCCGCTTCAGCAACCGCGCCCGCCAGATCTTCATCACCAAGCCGCGCCTCAACCCGGGCAACAATCGCCTCGACACTGTCACCTTCCACGTCACCCACACGCCGTATCGTGACGATCGACATGGCATTGCCGACAAGCTTGTCCCAGACGCCCTCCCGGCCCGCCTGGCGTTCCGCCGTCAGCAAAGACGTCACCAGCCCGGCAAAATTTTCATCCAGTTTCGCAAACGTCCGCACCCCCGTCACCGCAACCGGGTGAAGAGCAGCCACCGCCGGGTCTTCCGGTGCAAGCGCGGCAATCGCGTCAAGTTCCGCCACGAACGGCTGCCCCTGATCGAGCGTCCGGCTGAGATTGGCAATTGCAATGCCCAACGCCGCTTCCGCTGTCGGGTCGGGTCGGGCAATCGCTTCCTCCGCCACAGTCAGGCGCCGGGAAAGCTGGGTGATCTGTTCCGCCGCCGCATTGACACCTTGTGCAACCAACCCAACCCGCGCCGGCAGGTCCGCAGGCAATTGCGCACTCTTCAGTTCTTCGATTTCAAAAAGCAGGGCGTTCGCGCGCCCGTCCAGCCCATCCAGCCGCGCAGAGAGCACCGCCGGATCAAGCACCGAAAGCGTCTCCTGCGCTGTATCAATCTCTGATTGAAGTGCGGTAACAAGTGCGGAAAGCGCATCAATCTTTTCATCCGCATTTTGCGCGGCAACCTCTCCCACCAGCAAGGCCAGCTGAGATTTCAGCCCATCGACCTCCGACGCGCTTTTGCTGAGCGCGCGAGAGAGCTCGCCTTCCGCATCGCCAACACGCGCATCCAGACGAGCCACCTGATCGACAAGGGCGCCCGGCTGTCCCGGCACCAGAAAATAGAAGCCCGCCGCAACAAGACCGGCCCCAACCACACCGCCTGCAAACCCGGCTAGCGCCGCGACCCCCGCCCCGCGCGAAGGCGCGATCTCAACGGCCTCACCGTCAATCACCCTGGTTTCACGCATTTCGGCATCAGGTTTGTCCGCGGTCGCCGTCTCGCCAATAGGGTCCGGCTTCTGATCTGTCATGGGGCTGATCCACTTGTTATCGGGTTAGGTATTATAGCACGGAGACTAAGGGCGAGACTTAGGGATGAATTGGGGCTCGATCAGGGCAAAAAGCGCATCTTCACTCGGTTGAGCCGCAATGTGTAGCGCTTTGAACCCCAATGACCGCAGCGGGGCAGCCGCATTGGCAGACAGGCAGAAAGCCTCAAGCGAGGAACAGATCTCCGCAAGGCCAGCCGCCACAAGCAGGCGGGAGAAAATTTCTGCTGTGCGCGGGGAATAAAGCAAAACCCCGTCCACCTTGGCAGCACGCAGGCTCTCACACGTTGCTGCCGTCATCTGCGTGGCGGCCACCGCTTCATAGAGAACGGCTTTCTCCACTTCAAATCCGGCGGCGCGCAAATCTCCCGCCAGGTCTCCCGCGCTGACAAGGCCCGACAGATGCACCAAACGTCCCTGATCCACTCGGCAGTGTGCACGCACAAGCGCATTCAAGGAGATAACGTCCCCCCCTGCCTCTCGCACATGACGAAAGCCCATCGCGCGCGCCAGCCCGCCCGTCGTCGGGCCAACGGCAAAAAGCGGAACCTCTGCCCAGCTCTGCGCATCCGGCCGCGCCATAAGAGCACGCAGACCATTGGCGCTGGTGACCAGCAAAGCCTGCAGCCGCTCCCGGCTCAAAGGGATATTCTGCCTGAACTGGATGGTAAGCAACGGTTCAACCAGCGCCTCGGCGCCAAGCGCCCGGAGCCGGTCCGCTGTTCTGCCTGCGTCTTCAACCGGTCGTGTAACAAGAAAGCGCATCGTCACACCTCTCGCGTTGACCAACCCTACCAGGTCGCAAAAAAGGCAGGACCGCCCTTCGCCTTCAACTCGGTCGCCGCATCCGCCCCCAGCGCCGCCGACAGCGCCGGCGAGCCTTCCCGCGACGCCAAATGCACAATCTTGCCGTCGGGTGTCAGAATCTGACCCTGAAACTTGATCCGCCCCTTGTCAAAACGCGCAAAGCCCGCCAGCGGCGTGCGGCACGACCCATCAAGAGCCGCCAGAAAGGCACGCTCCGCTGCCATGACAATCGCCGTTTCCACATGATGGATCGGGGCAAGCAGATGAGCCATCTCCTCATCATCAACGCGACGCTCAATGCCGACAATACCCTGCGCGACAGCGGGCAACATGATGTCAGGCGACATGGGATCCGTCGCAACATCAGCCATCCCCAAACGGTTCAGCCCCGCCATTGCCAGAAAAGTGCCGGCGGCAACCCCGTCTTCAAGCTTCTTCAGCCGTGTCGCGACATTGCCGCGAAACGGTACAATTTCCAGATCAGGACGTCGCGCCAGAACCTGTGCAGCGCGCCGCAAACTTGATGTGCCAAACTTCGCCCCCTCGGGCAGAGCTTCCAATGTGGTGGCGACGGGGCTGATAAACGCGTCCCGCGCGTCCTCCCGCTCCATCACACAATCAATAATCAGCCCGTCTGGCAAGACAGTCGGCATGTCCTTCATGCTGTGAACAGCAATATCGAGCGTCTTGTCGTAAAGCCCGTCTTCAATTTCCTTGGTAAAAAGCCCCTTACCCCCGATATCAGCAAGGCGGCGTTCAGCTTCGCGATCACCTGTGGTCTGGATAGGCACAATCTCCAGAAGCGCCGGATCCAGCCCATGGGCCGCAATCAGCGCCTGGGCGACATTATTTGCCTGAACGAGGGCCAGCGCAGATCCGCGCGTACCGATACGAATGGGTCGTTGCATTGAAACTCAACCGGGTGGTAGGGCTTGTTTCGCTTCTTATAGGGGTGTTTGCCCGCGCATGCGAGCCGGGGAACCGAAAAAGACGGCAAAAAACGGCATTACCGGAAAAGTAAGCCCCCCGGACGGGGGCTGGAGAAACAAGATCAGATGAAATCGCTTACCGTGATGGGTATTGAGACCAGTTGCGACGAGACCGCGGTCGCCATTGTGCGGCGTGGTATGGACGGCACAACACAGATTCTGGCCAATGAAATTCTGACCCAGATCGACGAACACGCACCCTTTGGCGGTGTCGTGCCGGAAATTGCTGCCCGCGCGCACTTGTCGCATCTGGATGGTCTCATTCTCCGCGCCCTCCACACAGCCAGCCTCACCTATAAGGATCTGGACGGTATCGCCGCAACAAGCGGCCCCGGCCTGATCGGCGGCGTAATTGTCGGCTTGATGACCGCCAAAGCGATTGCCTATGCCCATCAGCTGCCCTTTATCGGCGTCAATCATCTGGAAGGGCATGCCCTGACCACCCGTCTGACAAATGGGACAAACTTCCCCTATTTGCTTCTTCTGGTGTCCGGCGGCCATTGCCAGCTGCTGCACATCAAAGCATTGGGAGATTACGAGCGGCTCGGCACAACCATCGACGACGCTGTGGGTGAAGCTTTCGACAAGGTTGCAAAAATGCTGGGCCTGCCCTATCCCGGCGGCCCCGCTGTGGAGCGACAGGCAAAAGATGGGGACAAGACCCGGTTTGACCTGCCACGCCCCCTCGCCAACCGGGACGATTGTGACTTTTCTTTTTCCGGTCTGAAAACTGCCGTTCGCAAGCACATTCTCGCACTGGACGACGCAGGCGAAATCACACAACAGGACAAGGCGGATCTGTGCGCGAGCTTTCAGCAAGCCATAGCGGACGTCTTGACCAGGAAGGTGGGCCGCGCCATGGCCCTGACCAGAGAGAGCCTCGGCAACACACCCAAACTCGTTGTCGCCGGGGGCGTTGCAGCCAACCAGGCACTCCGCGCAGCACTCTCAAACCTGTGTACGGAAGCACACTTCGAACTCGAAGTGCCACCTGTTAGTCTCTGCACAGACAATGGTGCCATGATTGCCTGGGCAGGCCTGGAACATCTGGCCGAGGGTGAAACCTCCACCTTCGATCTCGCGCCGCGCGCGCGCTGGCCCCTCAACCAGCCGACCGGCACCTGAGCCCCACCGACAATCCATAAAAAAAGAGACGCTGGCGGGGAACCAGCGTCTCAATATGCCATCAGCGGGGGGACGCATGAGGCATCAACCGGGCCTTCAGGGAGGGGGAGGAAGAACCCGGGTCGTATCAAACTCAAATGATCTGGCTCGTATGAGCAATCAGAACAGCTGCGTAAGCAGCGAGAACAAAAGTGACAGCGCGAGCGCTATACCGTTCAAAAGTGGATGTGGATAGTTTGCGGATCATGATTTTTGACCTTTTCGAATATCAAGAGGTTGAAGTGTCAAAACGAAATGGTAGTCGCGACTTGAAGGACGAGCCCCAGACCATAAACCGCCAGCGTGAGGGCGCTGAGGGCAAGAGGACCGAGGGACAGTCTCTGGGCGGCGTAGGTCATGGGCTCATTCCTTCTCATCTGGAGAAGAGCTGAACCGGTTCCTCTCCCATAAAGGGGGGGAGGGGAAGAAGAGGAAACCGGTATCAGCGCTTCCATGACAGCTATTTAGGAAGCGCTGAAAGAAAAACAATGAACGAAATGAAAAATGTTCACTGTTCAGGTAAAAATAAGTCTTTCCTAACCATTGAAACGCTCACTAGCGGGAAAAAACATTATATTTCAGTGAGTTAGGTTTCCGGTGGGCCTGTGGGCGCCCTGTGTCAATCCAGCAACAATGAGCCGGTAGACCCCATCCAGCTCACGCTCAAGCTTTTCAAGCGTCAACCGGGTAAAAAGTTGCGGGTAGGAGAATTTCATCGTCGCCGCCTGGATCATTTCCGCAGTTTCCAACGGATTTTCGACTGAAAACACCCCTTCTTCCACACCCATTTCCAGGATCCGGGCCAGCACATCGCGCTCTCGTTTCAGCCCTTCATTGTGAAACTCGGGCCGCTCAGCGGTAATAATCTGCGCCAGTTCGACAATGCGCGGATTTTTTTCCAGCGCTGCAAAGGTTTCCCGCAGGTCCTGAAACAGGAAATCCCTCAGCCGCGCAGGCGCGTCCCGCTCTGGGCAGGTCAGAATAAGGTTCAGTTCATCAGCCGTCTGGATGGAGGCCCGCCGGCAGATTTCCTCGGCAATATCAAGTTTGCCGGGGAAAAACCGGTAGAGATTGCCCGACGACATATCGCAATCGCGCGCCAGTTCCGCCATCGTGGTTTTGCCGTAGCCATAATGCGTAAAACGCTCACGCGCGGCTTCGATAATCTTTTCGCGGGTCTCATCCAACATTGTCATGGTATGCAGTGTAAAGGGCGATCCTGAATAATCAACAAATCGTTCAATATTTCGCACCTGCGAAATAAAGGTCGGATCGCAACATTTTTCCAACAGGAAACAGCGGCAACGGGGATGAAATGCAGAAAATAGCGGTTGTGGGGGGCGGAGCCTGGGGCACGGCACTTGCGAGCGTGGCCGCCCGCGCCGGACGCGATGTGCTGATCTGGGCGCGCGAAACGGACGTCGTGGACGCCATCAACACCACCCACGAAAACACACCCTTCCTGCCAGGCATTCCACTAGACCGGAAAATCCGGGCTACCGATGACCTGAATGATCTGGCCGGAACCGAAGCCTGCCTTCTGGTGCCGCCCGCCCAGCATTTGCGCACAGTGGCATCAGATCTTGCCCCCGTTCTGCAAGGCGGCACCCTGGTCGCAATCTGCGCAAAGGGAATTGAACAGAACTCCGGTAAACTGATGAGTGAAGTCCTGAACGAAAGCCTGCCCGACGCCCTGCCCGCGATCCTGTCCGGCCCGAGCTTCGCCAGCGACGTCGCTAAAGGCCTGCCAACAGCTGTCACACTGGCATGTGCGGAAAAGAAAACGGCGGAGAATTTTGCCAACGCAATTGGCTCACCAAGCTTTCGCCCTTACTGGACAGCAGATGTCAAAGGAGCGCAGATCGGCGGCGCAATCAAGAACGTCCTCGCGATCGCCTGTGGCATTGTGGACGGTAAAGGTCTCGGGGAAAGTGCCCGCGCCGCCCTGACAGCCAGAGGCTTTGTTGAGATGACCCGTTTCGGCCTCTCGCTGGGGGCCGCCCGCGAAACACTCACAGGCCTGTCAGGCCTTGGCGATCTCATTCTCACCTGCACCAGCAGCCAAAGCCGCAATATGTCGCTGGGCTACGCGCTGGGACAGGGACAGAGCCTGAAGGACATTATGGAGGGACGTACCTCCGTCGCCGAAGGCGTCCACACCGCCAGTGCTGTCGCGGATTTGGCCCGCAAGCGGCGGCTCGACCTGCCGATCATGGAGGCGATCAATACCATTGTCACAGGCACCAAACCTCTTGATGATGTAATCGCCGAATTGCTGGCGCGCCCTTTCACGGCTGAACAATAATCAAACCTGCCACATCTGAACTGAACCACCAAAGGAAACTCTATGCTCTTCTGTATCATCGGCATCGACAAGCCTGACTCACTCGAACTGCGCATGGCAAACCGCGACGCTCATCTCAAGCACTGGGCAGAAAGCGGCACGGTCAAACTCGGCGGACCTTTTACCAATGACGACGGGGACAGGCTGGAAGGATCCATGTTGGTGATCGACGTGGAAAACCGGGAAGCCGCACAAAAGCTGGCAGATACCGACCCTTATGTAACGGCTGGCCTGTTTGAGAGCCGTGAGCTGCGTGCCTGGAAGTGGCTGCTGAAATAGAAAGAGCAATGACGAAACCGTTCGACAAGGCCACAGCCATTAAAGAGGCCCTGCGGCAATTGCCGCAGACAAACACTTTCGATGCGCAACACTTCTGGCCCTCAGAATGGACCCGTCCCATCAAAACCACCATCGCAGAACTCGGGTTCCAGCAAGACCAATCCGTATGGGCATCGGGACTGGACGAAAAAGACAGCCTCGATGGACGCGGGCGCATCGTCAATCAGGAGTGGCTCTTCGACCTGTGCTGGATCGACTATCACGGCAGAGGACCAACGCGAGAGTTCCGGTCTCTGGAACTGGCAATGGAATGCGAGCTGCCACTCGCAAAGAAACAGAGACCCGGTGCCGTCCTGGACGATTTCGAGAAACTGATCATTGCCAACGCCGATCTGAAACTTATGGTGTTTCAGGTGGATGAAATGCGGGAGGCGGAAGAACAGTTTTCTATTCTGCAAAACCACGCAAAAAAGCTCGTGATGCAAAACCAGTCTGGTGCTTATCTTCTGGCGGGGCTCGTCTGGAAACATCAACATCAGCACCCCGGTTTCGTGTTCAAAGAGTTTCCAGCGGCATAGGAGGGAAAATGGCTTATTGGCTCTTTAAAACCGAACCTGGCACATGGGGCTGGGCAGACCAGTTGAAACGCGGTGCGAAAGGCGAACACTGGAACGGGGTCAGAAACTATCAGGCCAACAATAATATGAAGGCAATGAAGACAGGCGACCTCGGCTTCTTTTACCATTCCGTGGAAGAGAAGCAGATTGTCGGCATTGTCCGCGTCATCCGGGAGCATTATCCGGATCACACAGATGAGAAAGGCAGGTTTGGCATGGTGGATATCGAAGCCGTCGAAACCCTGCCTCAACCTGTCACCCTTCAGCAAGTCAAGGAGACAGCGACCCTTGCAGATATGGCACTGGTCAAAAACGCCCGCCTTTCCGTACAACCCGTGACACCTGACGAATGGAAGCAGGTCTGCAAGTTGGGCGGCCTTAAAAAAATACCGACCTGCAAAGCCTGACAATGCCTGGAACAAATTCTGAAACGAACACATTCGGTGACACAGCCCGGCGGGAAAAATGGCGGGCGAAAGCACCATCACAAGATACGTTTCTCTGCCACCTGTCCGACATCGAAAATCCAGGCGCAAAAGGGCTCACCTTCGGAGAGGGGCGAGAACGGTTTGATATGTTTCTGGTGCGTCGTGACAAAAAAGTTCGTGCCTATGTGAACGCCTGTCCGCACGCCTTCACAACCCTTGAAACATTCACTGACAGGTTTCTCACCCGCGCCAAAGATCAGATCCTCTGCACAACCCACGGAGCCCTCTTCAATCTGGAGGATGGTTTCTGCACAAGCGGCCCATGCGAAGGCAAATCATTGGAACCGCTGCCCATCAAAATTGAAGGTGAGAGAATTCTGATGGGCCGGATCAGGACCGCAGAAACGAACTGAAATCCTCAATCAAACCGGCAGACGACAGTTCAACGAGTTTCTGCCCGTCTTCCGGGTTCGCCAGAGAGGGATCAGAGCCGATACGCCCGTCGGGGAAAGTAGCCCGGTAATTCTCCGCATCCGTGAAACGTCCGGACGGCGCTATGGCCGGGCTCATCGCCACCTGCTTGATCGCATGCGGGTAAGCATATTGCGTGACCGCAACCTCCGACGGTGTGGCATGACTGCCGTGCGCACGCCCATACGTGTCCATGCAATATTTGTAGACCGGTTTATAATCCCACCAATTGGCCAGCTTACAGCGTACCGGCCGCACGTTGCCGCCTTCCTGCGCCAGCGAGCGGTCCGCATAAATTTCCGCAAAAGCCGCCTGGATCGTCGCGATATTGCCACCATGCCCGTTGAAGAAATAGATCCGGTCAAACCCGTGTCTGGAAAGAGACACGACCCAATCGCGGATTACGGCAATCATCGTGGAAGGTCGAAGCGTCATGGACCCGGGAAAGGCCATATGATGTTGTGCGCAACCGACATTGAATGTCGGGGCAATCAGCATATCAGCGTCCCGTTGCGCATGCGCCGCAATCACCTCCGGGCAAATGGCATCCGTTCCGATCAGCCCATTGGGCCCGTGCTGCTCGGTGGAGCCGATCGGGATCACAATACCCGTTCGCCGTGTGAGATAGGCTTCAACTTCTGGCCAGGTGGATTGGTGCAATATCATGAACGCTCCTTCAACAGGCCCAACCATATAGGAGCGACGCATGGTTGCAAAATACCTTGGGTTCATGCGAAGTGTCCGAATGAACGAGCGGCGAAATCAGGAAGTTCGGCGAGCACGGTGCAATGACGGAGCCGCCCTCGCATCTATCTATCTGCGAAGCACGGCAAAGCTCGGCTTCTTGCGGCGGGTACATGGACCGCGCAGCATGTGGCATCATTTCACCACAATGCCAAGCCGGAACGAGGTCTGGGTAACGCTGGAAAATCAGCACATCACAGGTTTCATGACGCTGCGTCCCGGCTGGATCGACCATCTATACATTCACCCCCGACACCAGAACATGGGTGCCGGACACATATTATTGTCTGTTGCAAAAGAGCGCTCGGGCGGCGACCTTCGCCTCTGGACATTTCAACAGAACAAACCCGCCCTCGCCTTCTATAGCGCGCACGGGTTTACGCTGGCATGGCGAACAGACGGTCGCGCCAACGAAGAACATATGCCGGACTGTCTCATGATTTGGGAACAGGACGGAACCTGAAGAAAAACGAGTGCGGAAATGAGTGACGGAAAAAAACGCGGCGCGCTGGATGGCATCCGGATCATTGACCTGACAAGTGTGGTTCTGGGAGCCTATGCCACCTCTCTCTTGGGGGACATGGGTGCAGACATTATCAAGGTTGAAAGCCCGAGCCCCAAAAATGGAGCCGGTGGTGACATCATGCGCTGGGCAGGAGATACACCCTCGGGCGAACGCAACGGCCTCGGCCCGATCTACATGACCATCAATCGGAACAAGCGCTCTGTGTTGCTCGACTTGAAACAGGACAGCGCGCGCGAGGCGCTCCTGAAACTCATTTCCACCGCCGATGTTTTTGCAGCGAACATCCGTTACGAGGGCCTCAAGCGCCTGGGCCTTTCATACGAAGATGTCAGAAAGGTCAAACCAGACATCGTTTATGTAATCGGCACCGGCTATGGCGAGGATGGTGTCTATGGAGGGCGCCCCGCCTATGACGATCTGATCCAGGCCGCGTCAGGTATTGCCTCTATGGCCAGCGAGGTGGACGGCGACCCTCGTCCGCGTTTCTTCCCCACGCTCGTCGCCGACAAAACAACAGGCCTTTTCATGGCCAATGCAATCTTGAGTGCACTCTTTCACAAGGAACGGACCGGCACGGGCCAATTTGTCGAAGTGCCGATGATGGAAAGTATGGTGAGCTTCCTCCTGACGGAACATCTTTATGGGCACACCTATGAGCCACCGACCGGACCCATAGGCTATGTACGTGTCACCGCACCGGACCGGAAACCCTATCGCACGTCCGACGGTTATATCGCCATTCTCCCCTATTCCGACAAGCAATGGCGTGACTTCTTTTCGCTCGGTGGAAAACCGGACCTCTTTGAGACGGATATACGTTTCAATACCTATGCGAACCGGACCAGAAACATCCGCCACCTATATGCGATGGTGGAAGATGTCACCTCGCTGAAAAGCACGGAAGAATGGATGACGCTTCTTACCAACGCCGATATCCCTTGCGCGCGTGTCAATCGCCTGGGCGATCTGATGCAAGACCCTCATCTCCAGTCTGTTGGTCTGTTTGAGAAACGGACCCACCCCGTCGAAGGTTCCTACTGGAGCATCCGACACCCCGTCACTTACGGAGAAACACCCGCAAGCATACGCCGCGACCCGCCGCTGCTCGGCGAGAATACGCAGGAAGTTTTCAGAGAACTGGGGTTAAACGACGACGAAATAGAGAAGCTGCTGCCCACCAACACTTAGCTCCCATGAGGGGAACCCCGTGATCTAGGCGCGTTGTTTGTCAGACGGCTTTTGATCAGCCGCGCCGGCACTGTCACGCATCAATTTTTCAAACTCTGCGCCGGCAAGTGGTTTGGCAAGCAGAAAGCCCTGCAGCTCGTCGCAACCGATCGCAGTCATGAATTCAGCCTGGGCTTCCGTCTCCACCCCTTCGGCGACAATGCGAAGATCAAGTGACTTGCCGATGGAAACAATCTGGCGCGCAAGGATCGCACTGGTCGGCTCCATCACATTATTGACGAAACTACGGTCGATTTTGAGCTCATGTGCTTTGAAGCGATGAAGATATGACAGCGACGAATAGCCTGTGCCAAAATCATCAATCAATATTTCAATGCCGGCTGCTGCCAGTTCCTTGATCTGCGAACTCGCAGCCTCTTCATCCGTGATCATTGTGCCTTCGGTCACCTCGACCTGCAGTGCGGACGGCGGCAGATCGTGCTTGGAAAGCACCGTCATCACATCTTCAAGTACCGTCCCAGCAGCAAGGTGCTCCGGCGAAATATTGACCGAGACAGGGCCAACGTCGAGCCCATCCGCACGCCAGCGCGCAATATCGCGGGCAACCTGATCCAGCGCGACACGTCCCAGGTCAACAACAAGACCTGTTTCCTCAGCAACGGGGATGAAAGCCCCTGGCGAAATGAAACCTTTTTCCGGGTGCTGCCAACGGGCCAGCGCCTCCGCAGCGACGGGTTTTCGCGTCCGGGCATTAAAACGCGGTTGATAGACCATGTAGAACTGATCTGTATACAAAGCAAGCCGCAGGTCGCGATCAATCTCCAATCGTTCATGCATACGCTGGCTTAGCGCCTTGTCAAACATGTGGAACTGACCCCGCCCTTCCTCACGCGCCCGGTGGAGCGCAAGGTCAGCATGCTGCATCAGTACTTCCGGATCACACCGGTCTGTTGGATACAAGGAAACCCCGATACAGCATCCTGTGTTGAGGAGATGACCTTCAATCTCGAACGGCCGGGAAAGTTCAGCAATCAGTTTTCGAGCCAACACCGTAACACCGTGCGTCTTGTCGATATTGCGGGCAATCACCGCAAACTCGTCACCACCGATCCGGGCAACGGAATCTGTCGCACGCAATTCCTTTTGCAGACGCCGCGTGGCTTCAACCAACAACTTGTCACCAATACCATGACCAAGCGTGTCATTGACCATCTTGAAATTATCAAGATCAAGCAACAAAAGCGCAAACCCGTCACCGGTCCGGTTGGAAAGTGCAGTACTGAATTCAAGCTGCGAAAGCAGTTCCGCACGGTTTGCAAGGCCGGTAAGGGGATCGGTCGTCGCCTGCGTTCTGAGTTTTTCTTCAAGTTCCCGGCGATGTGTCACATCATAAAGAGCATAATAGGCGCTCTGCTCGCCCTCATATTCAATCAGGCTGCCGCGAATGGCAAACCAGATGGAAGCTCCGTCCGCCAATCGAAGCGGAACTTCGTAATCACTTGTTCGTCCCTTCGCCAGGAGTTCTTCGCGAATTTTCGCGCTGATCGATACGTCTTCAACAAGATCCGTGATCGTAAAATCAGTAGATGGAACATCCAGTCGTTCAAGCAATTCTTCCGCACGCTGGTTGAGATAGCTGAGCGTCCGGTCACGCACACGCGATATGACAACGGGGTAAGGCGCACTCTCAAGCAATGACCGGAACCGAAGCTCACTGGCCTGTAAATCATTCAGTGTCTGCACACGGTACGTTGTATCTTCAACCGACCCGGCCATCATGGACGGCGCACCCGCCTCATCATGGGTCACAGCCCCCCGCGCGCGCACCCAGCGGACTTTCTCTTCTCGAAGAATACGAAAAGTGAGATCATAATCTTCACGCGCATCAAGATGCTCTCTGATACGGGCAAAAACATCCGCCCGGTCTTCCGGATGGACAGCCTCCAAAAGGCTCTCAAGATCATTGGCATCATCGGCGATACCAAGCACAGCACGGGCGTTGGGCGTCATATAGAACCCGCCCGATGGCAGGTGCCAGAACCACGCACCATAATCCGCCTGGCTTTCCGCAAGCTCAAGCGCCGCGCGGGCAAAACCGCCGGTCAGGGGGTTCACAGGCTCAGTCACCGGGACGCTCGCTTCATGGGCGCCCTCCGCTCCGGCAACAGGCTCTACCGAAGGAGAGACAGGACGAGCGGTCGCGTCCGGCGCAGACGCGCCAGCTTCCAACTCATCCCATTTGAACTCTTCGGCCATATTCACACCAACAGATCTCTATAATCTCTATAAGAGCGTAAGCATGAGGCACGAACATGAAGGAATCCTTGAATTCAGCTTTTCATGACGCCCCCGCCACGAATTTGCATCCCGTCATGGTTAAATTACCCCTAAGCCCGTGCTGAAAAGACGGTGAAATGCAGGCACAACACGCCGAAACATACAGGCCCCGACCTTGTGAGACGTTCGCCCCTTCCCCATAATGCAGCCCAAAATCGCCCCCGGCGCAGACAAGCCGAAAAACGACTAGGGAGAGAAAAATGGCGGAGAACAACGTATTCCCGGTATCTGATGAATGGGCACAACGCGCCCTGGCCGACAATGCCCGATATCAGAGCCTGTACGATGAAAGCCTTTCCGACCCGGACGTTTTCTGGGCACGGGAGGCCGGACGCATCACCTGGATGAAGCCGTTCACCCAAACACGCAACGTCAACTACGCCAAAGAGGCCTTGTCGATTAAGTGGTTTGAAGACGGCTCACTCAATGCCAGCGCAAACTGCATTGACCGCCATTTGGAGAAGCGCGGCGACCAGACAGCTATCATCTGGGAAGGTGACGACCCGAAAGACGACAAACACATCACCTATCGGGCACTGCACGAGGCCGTATGCCGCTTTGCCAATGTCCTGAAAGAACGCGGCGTCAGGAAAGGTGATCGTGTCACAATTTACATGCCAATGATCCCGGAGGCCGCTTACGCCATGCTGGCCTGTGCCCGCATCGGCGCCGTCCATTCCGTGGTTTTTGGCGGTTTCTCACCCGACGCGCTCGCAGGCCGCATTCTCGACTGCACTTCAACCTGCGTCATCACGGCGGATGAAGGTCTGCGCGGCGGCCGCCCGGTTCCGCTGAAAGCCAATACGGATGAAGCACTCAAACAATGTCCCGATGTCAGCACCGTCATTGTGGTGAAGCGAACCGGCGGCACCGTCAGCATGAAGGAAGGGCGCGACATCTGGTACGCAGACGCCGCCGCCAAAGTGAGCGCGGAATGCGCCCCCACAGAGATGAACGCGGAGGACCCGCTTTTCATCCTCTATACATCAGGCTCAACCGGCAAACCCAAAGGTGTTATGCACACAACCGGTGGCTACATGGTCTATGCCTCCATGACCCATGAATATGTGTTCGACTATCATGATGGAGATATTTACTGGTGCACAGCCGACGTCGGCTGGGTAACCGGCCATTCCTACATTCTCTATGGTCCGCTGGCGAACGGCGCGACCACGCTGATGTTTGAGGGTGTGCCAAACTACCCGGATGCCTCGCGCTTCTGGCAGGTATGCGACAAGCACAAGGTCAACATTTTCTACACAGCTCCCACCGCAATCCGCGCATTGATGCGCGAAGGCGAAGGACCGGTGAAATCAACCAGCCGTGCCTCCCTTCGCCTGCTGGGGTCTGTTGGCGAGCCAATCAACCCGGAAGCCTGGCTCTGGTATCACAAAATTGTGGGCGAGGAGCGATGCCCCATTGTGGACACCTGGTGGCAAACGGAAACCGGCGGCATTCTGATCTCGCCGCTGCCCGGCGCCATCGCACAAAAACCCGGTTCTGCAACAAAGCCCTTCTTTGGCATCAGGCCTGTCATCGTCGACAATGATGGAAAAGTTCTCGATGGTGCGGTTGAAGGCAATCTCTGCATTGCAGATAGCTGGCCTGGCCAGATGCGAACCGTCTACGGCGATCACCAGCGGTTTGCTGACACCTACTTCTCCCAGTTTCCTGGCATGTATTTCACGGGCGATGGTTGTCGTCGGGACGAGGACGGCTACTACTGGATTACCGGCCGCGTCGACGATGTGCTGAATGTCTCGGGGCACCGCATGGGAACAGCAGAAGTCGAAAGCGCCCTCGTCGCCCATTCAAAAGTCGCAGAAGCCGCAGTCGTCGGCTACCCTCACGACATCAAGGGTCAGGGCATTTACGCCTATGTCACCCTCAACGCGGGAGAGACACCGAGCGAAGATCTGCGCAAAGAACTCGTGCAATGGGTCCGGAAAGAAATAGGTCCGATCGCAAGCCCCGACCTCATTCAATGGGCGCCGGGCCTGCCTAAAACCCGCTCCGGCAAAATCATGCGCCGCATTCTGCGTAAAATCGCAGAAAATGAATTTTCAAATCTCGGCGACACCTCAACCCTGGCCGATCCCGGGGTCGTGGACGATCTGGTGGAGAACCGGCAGAACAAATAAGCCACCATTCAGACAACAAGAGCCGCCCCAACGGCCCGAGAGGCCCTGAAATACGAGCCTCCAGGCCACCGCCAGGGGCGGCTTTTTGCAGACTGCCCTGCCTCAGCGGAGCGCAGTCTGCGCATCACACCAGGGTTGCCGCTTGCCGCCTTCATAAGGCCGCGCCAGATCCGCCGCGAGCAACGATGTGGCAAGGTCACCCATTTCTGCATGCCCGACACGCGCCACGACCCGGCCCGCAAACTTGCCTTCATAGACCCCGGTCAGCGCAACCTCCGTCCCGGGAATAGACGATAAATGATCCCGGGCGGCACGGGCGCGGACTTTCTCATCTTCACATTTGCCGCGCAGCTCTGGCGTATCAATACCATCAAGACGCACCAGCACCCGCACCTCCTGCCCGATCCAGATCCGCGCTTTAACCTCGATCGTGTCGCCATCAATCACCCGCTCGACCCGAGCCGGGATCGGCCCCGGCAGGACCTCGCCCGCCAGCGCCGGAGACCCCAGATACCCATGACACGCGACAAGAAGGCTGCCCAGAACCAGGCTGATGAAGAATCGGAAATCACTCATAACGCGTATGTTAATCACAATACACGCTAAACTAGCAATTTTAGACTGGTATCACACACTCAAAAATCTGAAATAATGCCCTTATGCTCCCAATCTCCAAACCGGGTCGGCTCAGGGCCTGACCGTCCGAGATATTCTTTGGGCAAAGCTGACTCCTCAGCGGCCGCGCGACGCGCCTCCGCCTCTGCCAGCGCACGCTTGGCGGCATCGCTTAACGGCTTTCGGGGTTCACAGACCATCCCGGCGCCCGACGCAAGCTGTTTGCCTGTCTGCTGATCACTCATCTTGCCCTCCGCACGCCTATCTCTGACCTTATTGAAGCCTTAAGCACACGATAGCATATAGGGAACAGACAACCACATGACCAGCACCATCAGCCGGGCCAGCCCCCTAAACCGATTGTGAGCAGAAAGATTCCACGATGAACATGATGAAAACAGCCATTCTTCTGGCGACCATGACCGCCCTGTTTATGGGTGTAGGCTTCATGATCGGCGGTGAAGGTGGCGCCCTCATCGCCCTTCTTGTCGCTGCGGGCATGAACGTCTTTGCCTATTGGAACTCGGACAAAATGGTTCTGCGCATGCATGGTGCGCGCGAGGTCAGCGAGACAGATGCGCCCAATTATGTCCGCCTTGTGCGCCAGCTCGCCCGGAACGCAGATCTGCCCATGCCCCGCACCTACATTATCGAGACAGATCAGCCCAACGCCTTCGCGACGGGCCGAAACCCTGAAAACGCAGCAGTTGCCGCAACAACCGGTCTCCTCAAAATGCTCAGCCCGGAGGAACTGGCAGGCGTCATGGCCCACGAACTCGCCCATATCAAGAACCGCGATACGCTCATCATGACAGTGACCGCCACACTTGCCGGTGCCTTGTCCATGCTCGCCAATTTTGCTTTCTTCTTTGGCGGGAACCGTAACAGCAATGGCGGCATCATTGGCAGTCTCGCGCTCATGATCCTGGCGCCCATGGCCGCAGGCCTTGTACAAATGGCGATCAGCCGCACACGGGAATACGGGGCGGACGCGATGGGGGCAGAAATTTGCGGACGCCCGCTCTGGCTCGCCTCGGCCCTCCAGCGGATCGAGCATGGGGCCTCCCGGATTGACAATGACGCGGCCGAACAAAACCCCGCGACGGCCCACATGTTTATCATCAACCCCCTGCACGCCCATGCTCGTGACAGCCTCTTCTCTACGCACCCGGCAACCGCAAACCGTGTCGAGAAGCTGAAAAATATGGTTGGCATGCCCCAAAGCGGCCCCTGGTCCTGATGATCAGACGCCCGCACCATCCGTCCCCCTTCAAGGGACGCAAACATTCAACTGGCCTCACTCCATCGCCTATGCTCTAAGCGGACCCATGACGAACAGCATGACCGAAAAACCAGCCAGCCCCCCCCGCAAAGGCCAGAGACCTCAAAGCAAGGGTCGTCCCCAAAAAGGAAACCCCCGCAAACCCCGCGAAGATGGCACCCCCGCGCGCCATGCGGCGCTGGGTGTTCTGCGGGCCGTGCTGGAAACCGGCACGACGTTGGACGACGCACTGGCTAAAGAACTCAGCCGGTCAGAACTCAAAAACCACCCATCCGACAAAGCCCTGGTTCGCGCGATTGCGACCATTGTTCTGCGCCGGCTCGGGCAGATTGACGACATCCTGGCTCGAATGCTTGACAGGCCACTGACCGACAAAGCGCCTGTCGCAACCGGCCTCCTGCGAATTGGGGTCGCGGAGCTGCTGTTTCTGGGCTCCGCCCACCATGCCGCTGTCAATTGCGCGGTCACTCTTGCAGCCGGAGATAAATTTGCCCGAGGCTTCAAAGGGCTGATCAATGCTGTTCTGCGACGGGTAATCCGCGAGGGCGATGCCATCATCAAGACACAGGATGCCGCCCGGCTTAACCTCGCTGACTGGGCCTGGGAAGGCTGGTCCCGCGCCTATGGGGAGGAGACCACCCGCGCCATCGCCGACGCCTTGCTCGCCGAACCACCTCTCGATCTCACCGTCAAAACATCACCTGATTATTGGGCGCAGACGCTCTCCGGCGAATTGATGCCAGGGGGCACCGTCCGCCTGTCCCACGCCGGGCGGATTGAAGAACTGGCCGGGTTCAAGGAAGGGGCCTGGTGGGTGCAGGATCTGGCAGCAAGCCTGCCCGGGCGCCTGCTCGGTGATGTGAACGGCGAAGACGTTCTCGATCTCTGCGCAGCCCCCGGCGGCAAGACGCTCTCCCTCGCGGCCCGCGGCGCAAATGTTACAGCAATCGACCGGGCAGGTGGACGACTGGAGCGGCTCAGCGAAAACCTGAAGCGCACAGGCCTTGAGGCCGAGATCATCAAAGCGGATCTCACCGCATGGGAACCCGCGCGCAAATGGTCAAAAATTCTGCTGGATGCACCCTGTACCGCCACAGGCACAGCAAGACGCAACCCCGATGTGCTGTACAGAAAGTCAGAGGAAGAGGTGACCGCGCTTGCTAAATTGCAGGCCGAACTCCTGACCCGCGCCAGCCATTGGCTTACCCCTGGCGGGACCCTCATTTTCTGCACCTGTTCTCTCGAACCACTGGAAGGGCCCGCTCAAATCGGGCTTTTTCTGAGCAAGAACCCAAATTTTGAGCGCCAACCCGTCACCGCTGACGAGATCGGCGGCCTCACCGAATGCATCACCCCCAATGGGGACTTGCGTACTCTGCCATCTCATTTGAGCGAAAAAGGCGGCATGGACGGTTTCTACGCAGCCCGCCTCATCCGAAAGTCTTGATGCGCCATCCGTTGCGCGTCCGAAACTGAGCTGATAATCATCAATCATCATGACAAATACGATCAAAATATCGCCTTCCATCCTCGCCTCCGACTTCGCCCGACTCGGCGAAGAAGTGCGCGCCGTCTCCGAAGCCGGTGCCGACTACATCCACATTGATGTGATGGACGGCCATTTTGTGCCCAACATCACGATCGGCCCGGATGTCGTTAAGGCTTTGAAGCCCCACTCCGACAAACCGTTTGACGTGCATTTGATGATTGCGCCGGTTGATCCCTATATCGATGCTTTTGCCGATGCAGGTGCCGACATCATCACCTTTCACCCGGAAGCGGGTGCCCATGTGCATCGCACAGTGCAGTTGATCAAGGCCCGTGGCCTGAAAGCCGGACTTTCCTTGAACCCGGCCACCCCCGTCAACGTGCTCGACGCCATTTTGGAGGACCTCGACCTTGTACTGGTCATGAGCGTCAATCCGGGCTTTGGAGGTCAGTCTTTCATTGAAAGCCAGTTGACCAAGATCGAGGCAATCCGCAAACGCATTGAGGCAACCGGTAAAAAGATCGAACTGGAAGTAGACGGGGGCGTGAACTTTGAAACGGCCCCGCGCGTCATCGCAGCAGGTGCAGATGTTCTCGTCGCGGGGACAGCGACCTTCAAGGGCGGACCATCCGCCTATGCCGCGAATATTGAAAAGCTGCGCGGGACCAACTGACACGCCCAGCGCTTGAGATAGAAGTCCCGTTTGGTGCAGAGAACATCTCTGCAAGAAGGCATAGCCATGTCTAAGATGACGGAAACGACACATATCGCAAAAAGCGAAACGGCCCGTCGCCGCGCCGAAAAGCATATGCTGCCGCCGGGCAATCGCCTGTCTGACCTTGCTGGCGCCGCGCTCAGTCGGACAACAGACCTTGGCCTGGCCCGTTTTCACGGCACACGTCTTTATGGCTTCACCCTCGCCGGCCCCATGCCCGACACGATCGTCTTCTATCCGAAAGAATTGCGACCCGCGAGAGTCGACAAAGCCGATGCGCTTTTCCAGGGTCGCTATGACCTTCCCGGCGGGCAGGTCCGCACCAAAGGTCATTCCCCTTTTGACATCGACGCCCCCAACGAAACCTGGGAGGAGGAACTCCACGGGTTCATGTGGGTGCGGCATTTCTCGGCCGCCGGTGGGAATGCGGCACGCGCACACGCGCGCGCGCTGGTGCAAAGCTGGATCGAAACATCCGGCGGCTGGCATGACATTGGCTGGCGCCCCCATGTCATCGGACGACGGCTGATATCCTGGGTCTCCAACGGTGCCCTACTGATGGAGGAGAGCGACCTGATCTACCGCTCAAACCTGCTGCGCAATATGGCGCGTCAGGCCCGCCATCTGGCACGCACTGTCAACCGCGCCCCGGCGGGTGAAAAACGCCTGACAGCAGCCATCGGCCTCACCATGTCAGGGCTCTGCCTTTCAGAAGGTACGAAACGCATCCACAAAGGCCTGGCCCTGGTCAGCCGGGAACTCACCGAACAGATCCTGCCCGACGGCGGACATGTAAGTCGCAGCCCGGCTGCCCAATTGTCGATCCTGCTCGATCTGATCTCACTGCGCGACACACTTGTTGCCCGGGGTCACGTCGTCCCCAAACCGGTGCGCAACGCGGTAGACCGCATGATGCCCATGCTGCGTTTCTTCCGCCATGGTGACGCAAAGCTCGCCCTTTTCAACGGCGCGGACGAAGGTCCCGACGGCGGGGTGGATGCCGCCCTCAATCAGGACGACGCAAAGGGAAAACCGTTCGGCCTGGCCCCCCATTCGGGCTACCAGCGACTGGCCGCAGGCCCCACCTATGTCGTGATCGACACAGGACCGCCACCGCCGGCCGCTTTTTCACACTCTGCCCATGCGGGTACCCTGTCTTTCGAGATGAGCGTCGGGCGGTGCCGGCTGGTCGTCAATTGCGGTGCGACCCGCATTCTGGGTGCCGACTGGCAGGCCGCAAGCCGTGCGACCGCCGCGCATTCCACGCTCATTGTCAACGACACCTCGTCGGCGCGTTTTACACAAGGAGCCCTCTCTCACATTCTCCTGGGTTCGCGCCTGATGGAAGGCCCCTCGCTGGTCGAGAGCCGCCGCAATGAAAGTGACGACGGTATCTGGGTGGACGCCGCCCATGACGGTTACGGCAAGCTTTTTAACCTCATTCACCGTCGCCGCCTGTTTCTGAACGAGGCAGGTGACAATTTGCGGGGCGAGGACAGCCTGACACGCCTGCCCCAAGAACCGCGTATCCTTGACCGCTTCAAAAGCAGAAAACCTGTGGATGAGGAGGGAGACGCGTACACAATCCGCTTCCATCTGCACCCGGACGCACGGGCATCACTGGCCCATGACGGTTCCAACGTCCTCGTTCTCCTGCCCAATGGGGATGGCTGGCAGTTTCGCGCCCGCACCGACGTGGGTCCCTGTACCATCGCGCTTGAAGAAAGCGTCTATCTCGGCCAGGCCGACCGGACCCGCCGGAGCGAACAGATCACGGTAAATGGCCGTGTTTTCCGGGATGAAGCCCGTGTGCACTGGGCCTGGCGCAGATTGTCCAGTCGGCATACCGCCAAGCCGCAGACCAACGAACCCGAATTGCCGGTTGGCGAGACGGACGCGCCTCTCACCCCAATGCCGGAACCTACAGATAAAGACCCTGAAATCTGAAGGTTATAGCCTTTGAGGGGCTGTGTGACTTCCCGATCCGCCCAATTCGTGCTATCCGGCGCGGGACCAGCCTTTGCCACCCGTCATTGACCGCAATTAGGACCTACCCATGCCTGCCGACATTCAGCCCATCCGCCGCGCCCTTATTTCTGTTTCCGATAAAACGGGCCTGATTGATTTCGCCAAAGCTCTCCACGACGCCGGTGTTGAACTGATTTCCACCGGCGGCACCTCAAAAGCAATCGCCGAGGCCGGGCTGCCCGTGAAAGATGTTGCCGACATCACAAACTTCCCGGAAATGATGGATGGCCGTGTCAAAACCCTGCACCCGATGGTTCACGGTGGCCTGCTCGCCGTGCGCGACGATAAAGGCCACACAGCATCAATGAAAGAACACGGGATCGGGCCGATTGACCTGCTCGCGGTCAATCTCTATCCGTTTGAAGCCACCGTCGCCAAAGGTGCCGACTACGATACCTGCGTCGAGAATATCGACATTGGCGGACCTGCCATGATCCGCGCTGCCTCCAAGAACCACGCATATGTCAGTGTGATTGTGGAAGCAGACGATTATGGTCGTGTGGTCGATGAGATCAAAACAAATGGGGGCACTTCGCTGGCAACGCGCAAGGCTTTGGCGCAAAAAGCCTATGCCCGCACTGCTGCGTATGATGCGGCCATTTCCAACTGGTTCGCTGGCGAACTGAAAGAAGAAGCACCCGCCTACCGGGCACTCGGTGGTGCATTGAAGCAGACACTGCGCTACGGGGAAAATCCCCACCAGTCCGCAAGCTTCTATGTCACCGGCGAAAACCGCCCCGGTGTCGCCACGGCAACCCAGCTTCAGGGCAAAGAACTTTCCTACAACAATATCAACGACACGGATGCCGCATTTGAGCTGGTGGGGGAGTTTGATCCTAAACAGGGGCCAGCCGTCGCAATCATCAAACACGCAAACCCATGCGGGGTCGCTGCGGGAACAAGTCTTGCGGACGCTTACCGAAAGGCTCTCGCCTGCGACCCTGTCTCTGCCTTCGGTGGTATTATCGCTCTCAATCAGGCGCTGGACGGCGAAACCGCTGAAGAGATCGCCAAAATTTTTACCGAAGTCATTATCGCCCCTGACGCCGACGAAAATGCCCGCAAGATTATCGGCGCCAAAAAGAACCTGCGCCTTCTCATCACAGGCGGTTTGCCAGATCCCCGCACACCGGGTCTCGCACTGAAAACCGTGGCCGGGGGCTTTCTCGCTCAGACACGCGACAATGGCGTGATCGACGATCTGGATCTGAAAGTGGTCACTAAACGCGCACCATCCGCACAGGAGCTTGCCGACCTCAAATTCGCGTTCCGCGTCTGTAAGCATGTAAAATCAAACGCCATCATCTACGTGAAAGACGGTGCAACCGTTGGCATAGGCGCGGGCCAGATGAGCCGCGTCGACAGCGCCCGCATTGCCGCGCGTAAGGCAGAGGATGCCGCCAGGGAGGCAGGCAACACCATCCCGTTGACCCAGGGCTCGGTCGTCGCCTCGGACGCTTTCTTTCCCTTTGCCGACGGACTTCTCTCCGCGGCCGAGGCCGGTGCCACCGCCGTCATCCAGCCGGGCGGGTCCATGCGTGATGAAGAAGTCATCGCTGCGGCCGACGAGAAAGGCCTTGCCATGGTCATGACCGGCATGCGGCACTTCCGCCACTAGGCCACCAGGAAAGGTACACGGGCAGGAAAGGCAGGCGGAAATGGGGGAACAGAAAAAGCAGAGCCCATCCGCCACTCATGCCATCATCGTTAAAGCCTATATCTGGCGGGAAGGAAAATGCCTGCTCCTTAAACGATGTGCCGATGATGAGGAATTTGCAAATCACTGGGACACGCCGGGCGGCCATCTGAAACCGGATGAAGGGGCACTCAGCGGCCTGTTTCGTGAAATCGGGGAAGAAACAGGTCTTGTGGTCAACAAGGCCCGCCCCCTTTCCACTTGGGATCATTTTACCCCAGCGGGCGCCCGCGTTGGCATTTCATTTCTTGCAGACGATCCCGGCGGGGAGATTACCCTGTCACCAGAGCATGATGCCTACGCCTGGAGCGATCCGACACACATACAAGACATGCCGATGGCGGAGAACTTGCGGCGCGAAATCCTGTGGATCACCCGTAAAGGCTGGCACCTGTAGCGCTCAACTCTCCCGCCCGTCGCGGACAAAAAGCATGATCACCATGCCGCCAACCAGCAGCAAAAGCACAGAGCTGAACCCGACACGCTGACTCTCAAAAACACTTGTCGCCACCCCCACCAGCAAGGGGCCAAGAAACGCTGTTGCCGTGCCGGACAATGCATAAAGACCAAAGAACTCCGACATCTTCTCCGGCGGGGCGATGCGGGCAAGCATGGTCCGGCTGTTGGCATAGGCAGCCGTAATAAAAATCGCCACCAGGATCACGACCAGCACGTAAAGGACTTCCGGCACGGTCTGGAAAAACGGCAGCGACCAGAGCGGGGTGGAATCCGCCGCATTGTAAGGGACAAAGAAAACTTCATGGGGCGTGATGGATACGGCAAGAACAACCCCAAGAGCTGTCCCGCCAATAGAGACAAGGATCGCATTGCGCGAACCGAACTTGTCATCAAGCCAACCGCCGACAAACCCGCCGGCCACAGCAAAAATCGATAGAACCACCCCATAGATGGTGAGCGTCAGGGCCCCCCAGCCAAATACACCCGCAGCATAAACACCGCCAAAAATCAGCACGGCTGTTTTGCCATCATTGTAGAACATGCGCGCCACAAGATATGTCGCCACATTCCGGTACCCCTTCAGCTCACGGATGGTGCGCACGACATTGCGAATGCCATCCCGCACCGCGTCTTTAGCCGACGCACCGGTCGCCGCAACATCGGGCGTAAAAAGAAAAAGCGGGATCGCAAAAACAACCAGCCAGACCGCAGCAATCGGCCCTGCGATACGACTGTTTTCATGCGCTGTAACATCAAGTCCAAACAACGCCTGGGACGGAAGAAAACTCCATCCCACCAGTCCCGGCAACATAAAGGCAAACAGCATGAAGATCAGGATCATCAGCGAACTCAGATTACCAAGCGCCAAGCCCATGCCCGAAAGAAACGCCACCCGCTTTGTCGGCGCCACATACGGCAACATGGAATTGTGAAACACGGCGGAAAATTCAAACGCGACATTGGCCACAATCACCATAGCCGCCGCACCCAGTATGCCAATCCCGCCATTACCCGGCAGCGCAAACCACATGGCATACGTCGCCACCGCCATCAACGCCACAAAACAGCCAATCCAGGGTTTCCGGCGTCCGCCCGTATCCGCAATCGCACCGAGAACAGGCCCCAGCAAAGCGATGATCGCCCCGCCGATCCCGTTAATATTGCCCCAGATCGCCTGCCCGCGAACAGGATCACCCACAACCTGGCTGGAAAAATAGGGCGCGAAAATATAGATGGTGATCAAAATGACATAGGGGTTACGCGCCCACTCAAAACCAACCCAGGCATATTGTCCGCGCCTGTCGGCCGCCACGCCACCGACGGCGGAGAGCAACTGACTGCTCACCTCACCGGGCACCTGCACCCTGACGGGCTCATCCTCTTTCATCGTCAAATCACCACCCCCCGGTCAGTCTCACCCAGCCGCGCCTTATCTATTGCTCCAGAGCGCCCGTCACACCGGGCGGGCCACCTCTTCACGGACTGGCAAAAGCAGCAACAGGCCGACAAACAGAAACCCGAGCACCACAAACAGACCCGCACGCTGATGTCCCGCGGCGGCTGTCACCAGACCGATCACCAAAGGGGCAATAAAACTCGTTGCCTTGCCTGACAAGGCATACAGTCCGAAAAACTCATTCATCATTTCAGGTGGCGCAAGCCGGGCCAGAAAAGTCCGACTGGCCGCTTGCGCCGGGCCACCACTCAAACCGATCAGAACGCCCCCAAACAGATAAAACCCTTCCGCCACACTGCCGAAAATCGGGTCATCCGCCGCGCGGGGCGCCACCTCAATCACAAACAGAACCGTGTCCGCCGTAATCGAAACGGAGAGTAACGTACCAAGAATCAGGCCCGTCAGTGCAAGCAGAATGGTTTTGCGCGACCCAAGCCGATCATCCGCAAAGCCGCCAAGAAAAGCGCCAAAGGCAGCAAAAAGGGAGAGCAAAATACCAAAGATGCCCAGTGTCTGGATTTCCCAGCCGAACGTGCCCGCAGCATAAATGCCGCCAAAGGCAAAAATAGCCGACAGGCCATCATAATATGTCATGCGCGCCACCAGAAAGAGCGCGATATTCTTGTATGACGGCAAGCGGGCAAAAGTGTTTCGTAACTGCCGCAATCCACTTTGCACGGCACGCAAGGGAGCCATCCGTCGCACTGGCACGTCAGGTGTAAGCAGAAACATCGGCAGAGAAAAAAGCGTGTACCAAAGCGCGGCCAATGGTCCGGTAAATCGATCTGCTTCATGCATAAGCGGATCAAGCCCCAGCAGGGGCACAAACCCCAGCATTGTCAGCCCGGTCTCCTTGCTGCCTGCAAGAAAGCCAAGCACAATAAAAAGAGCGAGCAAACCACCAACATATCCGATACCCCAGCCAAACCCCGAAAGACGACCCATTTCCTTCTCAGGAACGAGGGTCGGCAACATCGCGTTATAGAAGACGAGAGCGAACTCCATGCCGAGCGCGGCTGCGACCGCAACCCCCATGATCAGGCCCACACTCCCCGACGCACCAGGTGCCGCAAACCAGAGAAGCGAGGCACCAACAATGAAAATCACCGAGAACATGAGCAGCCACGGCTTCCGCGCGCCGGTTTGATCGGCGATAGCACCCAGCAGCGGAGACCCGATCGCGATTGCAAGCCCGGCCATGGACTGCGTATAGGCCCACAGCTCCTGCCCCTTCACCGCATCACCGACAAACCCGGCAGCAAAGTAAGGCGCAAAAAGAAAAGTGGTGATGAGCGTAAAATAGGGCTGGTTCGCCCAGTCAAAAAACGCCCAGCTGAAACGTCCCGCCTTGGACGCAACAGGCCCACCGGCTGCACTGGTTTCCGGATCGTTCACACATCACCCTTCTCTTCAAATCACTATTGGGGAGTGTGACCGAGAAAAGCTATGCTGACCACCTTGCCATTCACACAATTCGCGCATCGGAACAAACCATGGAAATTCTTCTCTCCGCAGCCGCCGCAAAGGCGCTCTCTCCACAACTCGCCGGGATCGACAACATCACAACTGTTCTTTTTCAGGGCGATGGGACGCTCACACGCAATGGTGAAACCGTCACCCGGGATGAGATTGCCCCAAAAGCCACATGGCTGAGCCTGGACGTATTGCTCTCAAAACGGGTTTTTGATTTTGTTGAACTCCTCATGGCCCTCCCCTCCCTTGAATGGCTGCAATCAAGTGCGGCAGGTTTTGATCATCCTCTTTTTGCGGAGCTGGCGAAAAAGGGCATCCGCCTGACTAATTCCGACGCGCAGGCCGTCGCGATTGCGGAATACATTATGGGCGCGGTCCTCACAGAATTTCAGAAGGTGGAGGAACGTCGGAAACATCAGCAGAACAAGGAGTGGCAAAGCGCCTATTTCCGAGAGATTGCCGGCACAACCTGGATGATTGTCGGGATCGGCAACATTGGCAACGAAACCGCCAAACGCGCCAAGGCGTTCGGCGCCCACATCATTGGCGTCAAACGAAATGGGGAAAGCCCTGAAGCAGACGAAACCATTCGCCCCGCACAGATGAAGGCACGTCTGGGGGAAGCCGATATCGTTGTTTTCACAAGCCCGCTCAACGCAGAAACCCACCACATGGGCAATGCGGACTATTTTGCCGCCATGAAGCCGGGCACGGTCTTCGTGAATGTCGGGCGCGGCGGTCTGGTGGACGAAGACGCACTCCTTGCCGCACTGGACAAGGGGACACCGGCACTCGCACTCCTTGACGTGTTCGAGACAGAACCCCTGCCGACCACGAGCCCCCTCTGGAGCCACGAAAACGTGAGGGTTACCCCCCACGCCTCACCCAAGTCAGACGGCACGCCCAAGCGCATCGCCGCCCTTTTTCTGGAAAACCTGACGCGGTTTGCAGACGGAAAAGCCCTAAAAAACGAGGTTAACGCGAGCGACATTCTGGCCGGTCGCTAAACCTTCCTATTGGCTCTTGGGGCCCGAAAACCCTTCACGGACACTCGATGAACGAAAAAAGAGAGGGCCTGTCACAAACAGACCCCCTCCCTCGTCATATCTGCGAGTGGGTACAAGTGTCCGTGAAAGGAAACCAAATGGCCAAAATTATCATCGGGCTGATCGCCGCCTTCTATTTCTGCATTGCACTCTACATGTGGTTTGTACCATTGCCCTGGTACAACAACACACCCGGCGTGACCCTCACCGGCCCCTTCAACATGCATTTTGTGCGCGATGTCGCCCTTGTCTTCCTGAGTTCAGCGGGGGCGCTGGGATACGGTATCTGGAAGAACAATGCCGCCGTCGCCATTGCCGGCGCGGCATGGCCGAGCATGCACGGCGTCTTCCATCTCCACATGTGGATGATGCGCGACTTTTCTCTCGACTACATTGCAGCCTCGGACATTTCCCTGGTCATGTTCCCCGCATGGGTCGCGCTCTATTTCTCGTTCAAACTGAAGGAATAAAACATGCTCAAATGGCTTATGCATTTTGGTACTCGCCAAATGGAAAAAACCACCAACTACGATGCGTCCTACATGCACGAAGCAATCGACGTATCCACAGCCGCCGGGTTTAAACTCTCTTTGCTGCCGCTTCTCTCCCAGCACAAGGAAGATGCCCCGTTGCCCCTATGGTACGGCGCGGCCATGGCTTCTGTTCTGGAGGGCGATTGCGGTCCCTGCGCCCAATTGATGGTGGACCAGGGCCTGAAACAAGGTGTCAGTCCCAAACTCATGCGCGCACTCGTCGCCCGCGATCTGACGGCGGCAGGTGAAGAAGCCTCGCTCGGCTTTCGCTACGCGGAAGCTGTCATGGCCGATGATATTGAGGCTGAAACGCTGCGTGAAGAAATCCAGAAACGCTACGGCGAACGCACACTGATCGCACTCGCCTTCGCCACCGCTTTCTGTCGAACCTATCCGGTCCTCAAACGCGGTCTGGGCCACGGGGCCGCTTGTCAGAAAATCAAGATCGGCGACAATATGGAGTCTGTGGTAAAACATGCCGCATGAATAGAAATGCGACCGACATTTTTGAAGCGGAACGACGGCGCCTCATCTCACTTGCCTATCGCATGCTGGGAGAACGAGGCGCCGCCGAAGACATTGTGCAAAATGCCTGGCTGCGCTGGCAAAGCGTAGACCAAACCACAATCGAAACCCCCGCCGCCTGGTTGACAACCGTCACAACAAGACTGGCAATCGACAGCCTCAAAAGCGCCCGCGCCAACCGCGAAATCTATGTTGGTGTCTGGCTGCCCGAACCCCTCATCACGGAAAACCCGGTCGATAGCCCGGAAGACACGCTCGCACAAAGCCAAAGTGTGGAGCTGGCCCTCCTGTGGGCGATGGAGCGCCTCGCACCGGAGGAAAGAGCCGCCTTCATTCTGCGGGAGGCGTTCGACACAGACTATGCAGACATTGCCGACATTCTCGGTAAAACCGAAAGCGCATGCCGCAAACTGATCGAACGAGCACGAAAGCGTATCGAGGATAAAGCGCCACGCTACGAAACGCCCGCCAGCGATGTGAGAGATCTGCTTAACCGTTTCATGATGGCAGTGCAGGCGAAGGACAAGACGGAAATCCTCTCGCTCCTCTCGCCCACCGCACTCGCCCTGTCCGATGGCGGCGGCAAGGTACGGGCAGCTTTGCGCCCCCTCACCGGTGCCGAAGAAATTGCAAATGTCTTCCTCTCGCTCGCGGCAAAGGAACGCGAGATCGACAAGCTGGAATGGGTGGAGATCAACGGGCAACCTGCTTTGCTGTCTATCGGCGGCAATGATACGGAAATGCTGGTCACACTCAGCGCAGATCAAACAGGCCGGATCAACTGGATTTATATTATGCGCAATCCGGATAAGCTGAAAGATGCCGTCAGTTTCGTCACCTCTTAACAGAAGATGAAGCCTGTCTCATAAAGAGACACGCGCAATCTACAATTTGCGACAACAGCCCGCTGTCCGTTAACGGCGTCTTGACCCCCATCCCCTACCAATAGGACACGGAAATTTGTTCTTCCGGCCATCGGGATAGAACGCGGGCGATCAAGCACGCGCATTGTGGGCATTCGTGATGACAACAGAGATATTCGAAAACCTGAAAAACAGTGATGTATCGAAATGGGGGCAGGAACCGCTGCACCTTCGTCACCGTCTGCATCAGACAGATCTCTTCACCGACGACAGTCTTGCGGACCTGATCGAACGCCTGCCGCAGATGGAGAGCCCTGTCGTGCTGATGCCGCCGAAGGAAGCACGGGACGAACGATGGTCTTACTGCGATCGTTCCGGACTGACCGGCCACGAAGTGCTGGACGCCATCCGCCATGGCCGGCTCTGGATCAACATGCTGTCCCTCCAGACCATCGACCCACGCTTTGAGCGTCTGCTCGAAGCGATCTTTGACGAGATTGGGACTGTTATTCCCGGCTTTTCACCATTCAGAAAATCAATCGGACTGCTCATCTCCTCCCCCAACAATGCCGTGTCATATCACGCAGACCTGCCGGGACAGTCCCTCTGGCAGATCAGGGGACGGAAACGGATTTACATCTATCCACCGACGCAACCTTTTCTGCGTCACGAAGAGATTGAAAACATCGCACGCGGTGTGCAGGAAGAAGAGCTGAGCTACGATCCAAGCTTTGATGCCTTTGCTCAAACCTATGATCTCACGGAAGGTGACATGTTGCACTGGCCGCTGAACGGGCCTCATCGTGTCGAGAATGCAGATTGTCTCAATGTTTCAGTCACCACAGAACATTGGACACCCACAACCCGCCGGTCTTTTGCCATGAATTACGGCAATGGCATCTTGCGGCGCGAACTGGGCTGGAAACCGAAATCCCGAGCACTGGCCGGGCCTGCATTCTGGGCGAAAGTTGCCCTGACAGTCGCTTGGCGAAAAGCCGGATTGCAAAACCGGACAAGTTTCAAGCGCGTCATGACAAGTCGTGTCGACCCGTCCGCCCCTGATGGCTATCGTCCGTTTCATCCAAGCCCGGCGGAATAGCCTGCATGGCCATTACCTCGCAAACCAGTCACGTACAAAACGGTCTCGCCAGCAGGCTTGCCGGCTTGTACGCACGTCTGAAGGGCGCCGACGCAAACACGCGGGATACCGCCTTTGCCGCGTTGAAAGTGCTGACCATCCGCTGTCTCGGAGCGGCCATCGCCTATATAACGCAGGTTCTTCTCTCCCGGGCGCTGGGACAAAGTGATTACGGTGTCTTCGCGCTGGTGTGGGTCTGGATCATTGTGCTGGGTCACCTCACCCCGGCCGGGCTGGCACAGGCAGCGCTTAAATACGTCCCGCACTACCACGCCCTGAAACAACCGGCGCTGACACGCGGATACATCTTCCATGGTCTGCGGCTGGTCGCGCTTTTCTCGGTCATCACAGCGCTGATCGGCGGTACTATTCTCTTCTTCGGGCAGAATTACTTCGACAATATCTACGCGCTGCCATTTCTGATCGCACTTCTGGCCTTCCCGCTCTTTGCGCTACAGGATTACGTGGAGAACATTGCCCGGTCATTCAACTGGATGATCCTTGCGATCGCGCCACCCTTCATCGTCCGGCACGGCCTGATCGGCGCAGGCGTCCTCACAGCCTTCCTCCTGGAGGTCCCGCTAACCGCCGCAGCGGCTGTCGCGATTACACTGGGCGCCGTACTGATCAGCCTGACATTGCAGGCAGGTTTCGTCTTCTGGCGGATCAGAAAAACAGTGCCTGCCGCCGCTCACAAAACCGACCTGCGTACCTGGTTGAAAACGGCCCTGCCGCTCGTCTTCGTTGACGGCACCTTATTGCTGTTTTCCAACGCAGACATTCTGATCCTCAGTCTCTTTGTCAGCCCGGCGGAAATCGCGCTTTATTTCGCCGCCTCCCGCATTCTGCAATTGGTCGCGTTTGTGCAATACGCTGCGGCAGCCGCAACCACACAGCAATTCTCCGCCCTCAACGCCACCGGTCACCACATGGCGCTGGAAGCATTGGCGCGCACAACAACGCGGCTGACGTTCCTGGCAGCGGCCGCCGCAGCCGTTACCATTTATCTGATGGCGCCATTTCTTCTACAGCTTTTCGGCGACGGGTTTGTAGGGGCCATGCCGATCCTGGCCATACTGATGATCGGCCTGATTGTTCAGGCTTTCTCCGGCCCGGCAGAGAGCGTACTGAACATGTCCGGCCATGAACGCACCACAGCCCTGACATACACAGCAGCGCTTCTCCTCAATATCTGCCTCAACCTGATCCTGATCCCGGCCTATGGGGCGGTCGGTGCAGCCATTGCTACCGCGCTCTCCCTCGCGCTGGCAAGTCTCACGCTGACATTCGCAGTCAGAAAACACCTGGGAATTTCTGTTTTCTTTTCTCTGCGTCCTGCGCGGGCAACACCCCCCAGCGAGTAACCGAATGAATATGATGCCTTCGAAAGTAGACAGCAAGACAAGCAACCCCGTGCTCACGGTCCGATGCCTCAACGCGCACGAATGGCTGGCTCTCGGTACAGAGTGGGAAGAACTCCTCGACAATGCACTGGAAGAGAACGCCTATTACGCACGTCAATATGTGCAGGCATCCCTCAATCATATCGAAACCCGGAAGGTAAAAGCACTCACTCTTTGGGCAAACGGACATCTGGTGGCACTTCTGCCTTTCGTGACAGAACGCTGGCGCTGGCTGGGGCTGCAGCGGGCCAACATCGCATGGAAGACCCCCTATTCAACACTCACCGCGCCGCTGATCGATCAACGTTTCAAAGAAACCGCCATTCCCGCGCTGGCAGAAGCCATGCGCAATCAAAAGGGGGCCTGGCTTTTCCCTGAGCTCACGCTGGATGGAGCGGCCCACATGCACCTGTCTGCTGAATGGAACCGTGTAGGGACACACCGGCAGGTTTTTGATCCTTTCAACCGCGCCATCATGCTGCACGGGGACGATTTCGAGCACCACCGCCGAACGGTTTTTTCCAAGAAACGTCGCAAGGAACTTGAACGAGTTCGCAAACGTTTGAGCGATCTGGGTGAGATTACCGAAACCCACGCAACTGGTGGCCCGGAGTTGGACCATGCTGTAGAGGAGTTTTTACGGATAGAAGCCTCTGGCTGGAAAGGGGATCGCGGCACCGCACTTGGCAGCAACAAAAAGACACGTGCCTTTGCGCGCGAAGCTTTTGGCAACCAGGGCGATACGTCCCTTGCACGCGCAGACCTGTTGCTTCTGAACGGAACCGCAATCGCCGCCTATCTGACTTTGCAAACCGGCGCCACGGGTTTCACGATCAAATGTGCCTTCGACGAAGCCTACCGAAGCCAGGGCGTCGGTCTTATCCTGTTTGAAAACATGATCCGAAACTTCTTGAACGGCAACTGGGCAAACAAACTGGATTCAGCCGCCAATAGCGGTCACATGATTGGCGCGCTCTACAACAGCACCGTCGCGATAGGCGATCTTCTGGTTTATGGCCCGGAAATGCTTCTGCCCCTCGCCCTGATCGCAAGCCTTGAAACCATGCGGCGCCAGATCCGCGAAACAGTCAAGGCAGGCTGGCTACGTTTGCGTGGACGTTGAGGACAGACCATGACACACACACATCTCTATGAACTGGAACGGGCAACCCCCGGGGTCTGGGGTCAGGAAATTGTCGAGCTCCGCCACAATCTGCATGAGAGCCCGCTCTTTTCGGACGACGCACTGGCCGCGCTGATCGAGCGCGTACCCCAGCAGGTCAGCCCGGTCAATACGATGGCCGCAAAGGTGCATGAAACAACCTCCTGGACTTACTGTGACCGTAGCGGCCTCTCGGGTATGGAGGTCTTGTCTGCAATAAAAACCGGTCGGCTTTGGATCAACCTGCAAAAGCTGGAAGAAAGCGACCCGTCATTCAAGATATTACTCGATACACTCTATGACGAGTTGCGCGCGGCCATACCCGGGTTCAACCCGTATCGGACATCGATCGGTGTCCTGATTTCCTCTCCGGACGCACAGGTTTTCTATCACGCGGACGTCCCCGGCCAGTCTCTGATGCAGGTACGTGGACAAAAACGTATCCATATCTACCCGTCCCGGGAGCCCTATCTGAAAACGCCGGAGCTGGAAAACATTATCCGGGGCATTACCGAAGAAGACATCACCTACGATCCGGCTTTTGATATCGACGCCGACAGTTTTGAACTGACTGCGGGGGATTTTCTCCACTGGCCGTTGAATGCGCCCCATCGGGTGGAAAATCTGGGGAGCCTGAATGTCTCCGTCACCCTCGAACATTGGACCTACGAAACACGTCGTCATTTTGCCATGAACTACGGCAACGGCATTCTGCGCCGGGAGTTGGGCATCACACCCCGCACGCGACGCATAGCGGGACCTGCTTTCTGGAGCAAAGTTGCGCTCACCGCCGCGTGGCGCCTGGCCGGCCTCCAGAAGAAACAGAGCTTTCGACGGTTTGCAAAATGTCGGGTTGATCCCTCCGCACACAATGGCGTGGTCCCCCTTCAGACAGCGGTGGACCTGTCATGATCTATACAAGAAAAAGTGACGTTACTGCCGGGCGGGTCGCCCGGTCCGTCGGCAAGCCCCACGCCACCATCCTCAATCAGCATGAAATACTGGCGCTGGGTGCCGAGTGGGAGGAACTGGTCGCCCATGCGGTTCAGGAGAACCCGTACTACACGCGACGTTACGTAACCGCTCAACTGGCATACATAGAAAGACGCCCCGTCCAGGCCCTGGCCGTATGGCAGGATCATAAACTTATCGCCTTCCTTCCGTTTGTGAAGGATCCATGGCGCTGGGGGGGGATTGCGTATGTCAACAAAAGCTGGAGCACACCCTACACGACTTTATCTGTACCGCTGATCGACGCCCGTTTCGCACAAAGTGCAAGCACGGCACTCCTGTCGGCGATGGCGTCAGGGTTGACCGGCAGTTCAACCTGGTTGCTTCTTGATGTCACCTTGAAAGGATCGGCCTTCCGGCATCTGCATCAAGCTCAGACAACCCTCGATCTCCGGTCGAAGACTTTCGATATTTTCGAGCGCGCCACCCTCAGCCGCTCCGGCACCTTTGATGAACATCTGAAAACCCATCTGTCGAAAAACCGGCGCAAGTCATTGAACCGCAATCGACGCCGATTGGAGGAGGCGGGACCCCTCTCTTTGGAAACCTATACCGAAGGTGAAAAGCTGGAGGAGGCGTTACAACATTTTCTGCGCCTCGAACAATCAGGCTGGAAAGGACGTTCCGGTACGGCCCTCGCCTCCACGCCGCAAACCCGCGCCTTTGCGGAGATGGCATTCGGCAATCAACCCATAGGCAGCCCTACAAATCACACCACGGAGACAGCCAAATATTTTGAGACACGCATTGATCTGCTGATGCTCAACGATCAGCCGATCGCCGCCAGCGTGTCAGTGCAGGCGGGGCGGACAGCCTTCACCCTTAAATCCGCCTTCGACGAGAGCTACCGCCATCAGTCACCCGGCCTGCTGTTGGAGGAAGCGATCATTCGCTCTTTTCTGAACGGGAATTGGGCAGACAGGCTGGATTCTGCCGCAGACGCCGGTCATGTTCTGGAAACTCTTTGGAACGGCACCATTACCGTGGGAGATGTTCTGCTGACAGCAAGCCAGTCCAACGCGAAATTTCTTTTCGGGGCCTTTACGTTTCTGGAAACGACGCGGCGCATGGCCCGACAAACCATGAAACAGGCACTCAGATCGCTCAGACGCTAAGTCAGCCAGCCGCCGACCGTGCAAGCCAGTCGACAAAATCCGCTAGAAGAGGATCATCCGATCGGCCTTCGGGCATAAACCAGGAATACGGGTCCGCCAACAGACCCGGCACATCAATCGGACAGATAAGACGCTTTGTCCGGATTTCATCGGCGATCAGCGGTAAAGGCCCAAGAACCAGACCAAGCCCATCGACAGCCGCTTGTAACGCGAGATAGAAATGGTCGAACCGCCGAAGAACGGCAGCATCGACGCCTCCCTCCAACCCCGCATGGACGAACCATCTGTCCCATGCCCCGGGGCGCGTGTCCGCAGCCAATAAGGGAAACCGGCGGAGGTCCGCAAGCGACAACGCCTTCGCCGGCGCGATCAGCGCAGGACTGCAGACCGGAACCTCTTTCTCCCAAAGAAAAGCTGCATGACGATATCCCGACGGCACCCGCCCTGTCTCTCGACGAACGGCAACATCAAAGCCTGCGGCTTTGGCCCGCCCCAAGGGATCGACGGATGTCACCAGACGCAACTCAACACCCGGGTGTCGTGACTGAAAGTCGGAGAGGCGCGGTAAAAGCCAGCGCATCGCAAATGTCGGCAGCGCATTAATCGTCAGCACGCGGGCCACGGCCCCCGTTCCGCGCAGGGTCTGCCCGGCAAGCGCGAGATCATCCAGGGCCTCCGTCGCATGTGCGGCGAAGCGTCGTCCAGCCGCCGTCAGGCGGACACGCTTGCCAACCCGGTCAAACAGCGCCACCCCCGCCCATTCTTCCAGCACCTTCACCTGGCGGCTCACCGCACCATGCGTAACCCCCAGCGCCGCCGCAGCCTGGGTAAAGGAACCGGACCGCGCCGCCGCCTCGAAACTTCGAAGCGCGGTCAGTGGTGGTAAATGTGCGCGTGATGAGGATTTATCCATGTGATATTTAATCACAAAGAGTGTGAGAAGAAATCGATTTTCTCATGTTTGAATTGGTGAAATGCTGCGTCGAATAGAAATTCGTTCCAGATACTCACATAGAGCGGATCAGAAACGAGGGGCCGTCAAATGAGTGCAATATTAGCCACAGGCATCGCGCTGGCTGCCGTCCTCACCGCAACCCTTTCCGGCATATTTGGTATGGCGGGCGGGATCGTGTTGATGGGCATATTCCTCGCCCTTCTGCCGGTCAGCGCAGCGATGATGTTGCACGGAACAACGCAGGCCGTCTCCAACGGCTATCGTGCCTTCCTCACCCGGGACCATATCAACTGGTCGATCTTCCTGCGCTACGTGGGTGGTGCCGCGCTTTCTCTCGCCGTCTTGTCATCCATCGCCTTCATACCAGACAAGGCCGTCGTCTTTCTGGCTGTCGGCGCCATTCCATTCATTGCCGCCCTGCTGCCCAAAAACCTGTCCCTCGACATTACCCGCCCCGGCATGCCCTATGTTTGCGGCTTTGCCATCACATTGATCAATCTGGTGGCAGGGGTGGCGGGCCCATTATTGGATACGTTCTTTGTGCGGACAGAATTGACCAGGCATCAGGTAGTGGCAACAAAAGCCGTCACCCAGACACTCAGCCATTTGATGAAGCTCGTCTATTTTGGCCTGCTGGTCAGCGCCACGTCGTCGGAAATGAGCAACGGGCTCGCCCTGCTGCCCTGGTGGATCTATCTTTTGGTTATGCCATGCGCGATGCTGGGCACAACCCTTGGCACAAGAGTCCTCGACCGAATGTCAGACATAAATTTTCGGCGCTGGAGCCAGTGGATTGTTCTCGCCCTCGGGACGGTCTGTATCCTGCGCGGGATCTATCTGATCAGCGCATGAGAGCTAGATCTCGCCGTGCTCGGTAGCGGGCCGCTGTGGTCCCGCCACGCCCGCCAACCGTTCCGCAACCAGTGACAAGGCTTCACGCGAAAAGCCGAAACCAAAGTGGGTCGTATCTACTTCAACATTCTCGGCAAGCGGGCTCCAGTGATCAATGGAGGCCTGCCAGGCCACAACACCATCGGTTTTGGAATAAAGCGATGTTACCGGTACTTGCAGCGGCACATGGTAACGCGCTGCGACCCGCGCCTCGAGCGCATCATGCGAAACCCCTTGTCGACGGAAAAAACCCGCCGTCGCGGTATATTTAGGTCCGCCAACAAGCGGCGATCCCATGGTGATCACACGCGACACGGCATAAGGATGGTCACGGGCCGCCTCCCGCGCGAGATATCCACCAAGGCTCCAGCCGATCAGGGCAACCGGTACACCTGTCTCTTCATAGCGCTCCAATAACGCTGTTATCACCTGAGGCAGCTTCTCCTGAACTTTGCCGTCATTGCGCCCCAGCCCCCAGTCAAAAACCGCATAACCAAGCGCGCGAAGATAGGCGCGGATCACAAACATGGAACTCTCGCCACCCCCCAGCCCCGGCAGGAGCAAGACAGGTTCACCACGTCCACGAAGATTAAATGGCAACGTCCACCACAAAAGGCCAAGTCGCGCAATTTCCAGCGGTGTGAGTAACTCACGCAATGTGTGAGAAAAAGCAGGACCAACAACCCCGCGCAACGGACGGGGCACCGGAGAGGAGGCGGGATCAGACATAAATCAGCTCGCTTGTTTGTCCGGTGCGCGTTACGGCCCACCGGGCTCTGCAGGAACGAAACCCTACCTCTCTCTCGCAACCCTCTGCAATCCCGGCCGACGACCAGTTGAAAGCCCTTTCTAATTCCGCACCACAGGAAGGCCCTACGGCTCTTGCTTCTCTCCGGCCGCACTTGCCTTTCCAACACCGCTCCAAACAGGCATGCTGGGCCCCAAACACAAACAAGGGAGATGAAGAAGACAATGAGCGTCTACGCAATCGGGATCATCGAAATTGGCGACCGAGAAACCTACGCAAACTATGAGGCTGGCTTTTTTGAAGCCCTCGCACCGCATGGCGGCGAAATTATTGCGGTCGACGATGAGCCAACAACCATTGAAGGGGAAAAAGTGACCGGACGAACGGTCATACTTCGCTTCGCCTCTCAGGAAAAACTCAACGCCTGGTACAATTCCGATGCCTACCAGACAATTGCAAGGTTCCGTTTTGCGTCGGCGAAAGGTCGTGTCTGGTCTGCCAAGGCTTTCGCCCCCAACGGCTGACGATCAAGGAGAGCGAGCTCTTCAGCCCGCCTCCAGCACCATCACACTGAAAAGCCCATCCTCATCTGTCCAGATTTCCTGTGTGCACCAGGATTGTTTGGCCGCCAGCTTTGAAAGCTCGCCCGCGGCAAACTTCCGTGAATTTTCTGTGTGAATGGTTTCACCCGCAGCAAAGTCCACGCGCTTGCCGCACACATGCGCTGTCTGGTCACGCAGGCTCACCAGATGCATCTCTACGCGCGAGCACACCTCGTTCCACCGCGCTTCATGAGAAAACCAGTCAAGCTCGAACGTGGCGCCAAGCTCGCGGTTGATCCGCCTCAGCAGATTGAGGTTAAACCGGGCCGTCACGCCCGCAGCGTCATCATAGGCAGGAATAAGGATCGCCTCATCCTTCTTCAGATCTGCCCCGAGGACAAAAAGCGCACCGGTTCCCAAATCCTGCCGCGCCCGCGCAAAAAAATCAGCAATCTCGGCATCAGAAAGATTACCGATGGTGGAACCCGGAAAGAACCCGACTTTACCTCCTGCAGCACCCAGTGCCGGCAGCTCGATAGGAGACAGAAAATCACCCACCACCGGAACAATATTCAGGTCAGGATAATCACACGCAAGCTGCCGGGCCGTTTCAGCAAGAAAAGACGCTGATACATCAATCGGCACATAGGCATGCAGGCCAGCCATCGCATCCAGCAGCAGACGGGTCTTCACCGACGCACCAGCACCATATTCAATAAGCTGCGCACCGTCGCCGGCAAGACGGGCAATCGCGTCTGCACGCGTCTGAAGAATTTTCGTCTCCGTTCGCGTCGGATAATATTCAGGCAGCCCGGTAATGTCTTCAAACAGTTCCGACCCGCGCGTGTCATAGAGCCACCGGCAGGGGATCGTCTTCTGCGATGCAGCAAGCCCCATCAAGACGTCAGCCGCAAACGAATTATCCATGATCTTTGTTGTATCAAGCATCAGACATCATCCTTCGCGAGATCGCGCGCCAGGCGCAGCCCGGAAAACTGCCAGCGCTTGTCAGGGTGAAAGAAATTACGATAGCTCGGCCGCATATGACCTGCAGGCGTGGCACACGAGCCACCCCGCAACACCATCTGACCGCTCATAAACTTGCCATTATATTCGCCGACCGCGCCTTCGGCTGGCGCAAACCCCGGATAGGCGGAGTAGGCACTATGCGTCCACTCCCATACATCGCCGTAGAGGCCGCACGGTGCGTCTGTTCCACTATTCTGTGGTCGCGGGCGGAGATACCCGTGAACAGAAAAATTACCTTCAACCGGTTGGTCCCGCGCGGCAACTTCCCATTCAGCCTCACTGGGCAGACGCGCACCCGCATACCGCGCAAAAGCATCGGCTTCGTAAAAGCTTACATGAGCAACCGGAGCCTCAAGGTCAACCGGTTGCGGGCCACGCAATGTCATGGACCACCACGCCCCGTCTTTCTCAAACCAGTAGAGCGGCGCACACCAGCCACGCGCCCGCGCAACAGCCAATCCATCAGACAGCCAATAGGAAGGTTCGTCATATCCACCCGCTTTCATGAATGAAAGCCACTCACCATTGGTCACCGCACGCGAGGCAAGCTCAAACGGTCGAAGAAAAACAGAATGACGCGGCCCCTCACAGTCGAAGGCAAATCCATCGCCCCCGGCCCCGATCTCTACAACCCCGCCCTCATACGCAAACCAGTCGAGCGCGGCGGATCGATGTGATGGCATTGCAAGAGGTTGGGGCGCGCGAAACGCTGGCCGCAACGGGTTCTGCGCAAACATATGCAGAATATCCGTGAGAAGCAGCTCCTGATGTTGCTGTTCATGATGCAACCCCAATTCAATCAGCGGACGCAAAGCATCATCAAGCCCACCATCAAACAGACGAGCCATCGCCGCATCGACATGCGCCCGGTAGGCACATATTTCGTCGAGGGTCGGCCGCGTCAGCATACCGCGCTGCGGACGGGCATGCCGTTCGCCAACCGCTTCATAATAGGAGTTGAAAAGAAAATTGTAGGCCGGATGAAACACCGCATAATCTTGTGCAGAGGGAACGAGAACAAACGTTTCAAAAAACCATGTCGTATGCGCAAGATGCCATTTCGCGGGGCTTGCATCCTCCATGGACTGAACGGTTGCATCCGCATCCGACAGGGACGACGCCAAAGCTTGAGACTGACTTCGCACATGACGATAAGCATCAAGCGATAGAGACAGAGGTGCCGTTACCACCTCAGGTTTGCGACTGCCGGTCATCTCAGCCCTCTATGTCGAGTGTAACATGGTCTTCGTAGAACGCGACATAACCTCCAAGAGGCATCGCCTTCTCAATCGGGTCTTCATATGACCATGCAACCACTGGTCCATCGGCTGCCCGGAAGGCAAAATAGGAAGCATCACCCTTGCGCGGACAATGGCTCGTCTGCGCGACCCCGACCAGGAGGTCAAGCCGCACATCTTCACGCGGGAAATAATAGACACGCGAGTGCGACAGTTCGCGCACAAGCAGCGCCGACTGACTGTCTGCAACCGTCTCCCCCTCGCACAGCGCACGCACACGACCCGCCGCACGAACAAAAACCAGCAAGCGACGCGCATTGGGTTGCATATCACTTTGAGCCGGATAAATCGGAACAGATGAAGGGTCAGCAGCCATTTCGGTCATATCTTGTTTCCCTCAGTCATGGGGGGCGGCGGGATCAGAGCTTGACCCTAAAGAAACTGAAAAAAATGGCCAGACCCAAAAAGTCACCTGCTGACAATAGGTGTCAGTTGCCTGTCAGCAAACCCCTATCTTTTAACATTCATGTGAATATGAATAGTCACACAAACCAAACCTGACAAACAGTCAGCACAACAAGCAGATCAGCATTCAGACAGAGCCGGGCCACATGTAGGGCCGGGCAGCAGGGATGGAACAAGGTAATCTGCCTGCTGAATGATTTGATGACAAAAAAATGACGCCAGAAGGAAACCGCATGATCCAGGGCCATGTTTTCATCGCAACCAGTCTTGACGGATACGTCGCCCGCAAAAACCATCAACTGGACTGGTTGATGAAGCAGAACACGAGCGGGGAGGAACATGGTTACAACACCTTCATCGAAGGTGTGGATGGGCTGGTGATGGGACGAGGCTCTTTTGAAACACTCCTCACCTTTGATGATTGGCCCTACTCAAAACCTGTCATCGTGATGAGCCAGCAACTCACCGAGGCAGACATCCCTCCTCCCCTGTCAGACAAGGTCCGCCTGACAGACCGCAGCCCGGGCGAAGTGATGAACATGCTGGAGAGCGAAGGATGGACCCATGCCTATATTGATGGCGGAAAGATCGTACAATCTTTTCTGCGCGCCGGCCTGATCAATGACATGATCCTGACCCGCATTCCCATTCTGATCGGTGAGGGTATCCCTCTTTTCGGGGCACTGGACGGGGATATCGATCTGGTCCACGAAGGCACGCAAAGCTTCCCCTCCGGCCTCGTCACATCGCACTATCGCGTTGCAAAATAGAAGCTAGCGCGACTCATGCTTCTTTGTGAGGGCCGTAAACCGCATCGCAATATTATCAAGCGGTTGACTGTTCTGCGCGACCCGGCAGACAATCAGCGCACCCTCGACAGCTGAGATCAACATTTGCGCCAGACCAAGGACCTCCACTCCCCGATAGCCATGACGGATAAACCCATCCGCAAGCGTTTGTGTCCATTGATCAAAGGCCGCTGCGCCCGCCTGCGTCACGGTATCGGAATGGGGAGCACATTCCAGCACGGTCGTCGCGATCGGGCAGCCTGAGGCAAAACCGCCCTCTTCCATCCACCCGGCCATAAGCTGGCAATAACCATTGACCACATCGTCGAGATTGTCGGCAGACTCAACAATCTCCCGCAACTCACGAGCAACCATCTCACCCGCGAGCATCACAGCGGCGGCGGCCAGTGCCTCCTTGCCTTCAGGGAAGTAGTAATAGACCGAGCCTTTCGGCGCAGCACTCTCTGTCACGATCTGCTGCACGCCGGTGGCGGCATAGCCCTGCCGCCGGAAGAGGCGCATGGCAGTGCGCACCAAGCTGTCCTTGTGACGGGAGGTTTTCGCCCGCTCAGCGACACCGGACACAGGCTTTACGGGCCTCGCCGAACCATCAGCACCTGACTTTCTCACCATTTTTTACATCCCTTCGGACGGAGGGACCTCCGCCATATTCAGCTCTCTCCCGCCAAAATGCGCCATCCAGCACAGGGTTTCAACTTATATTTTTGTTGACCGGTCATTATAATTTTAATAATTGAAATAAAGCCCCTCACCCGGGTCACCCAACAACAGAAAGGTCCGATCATGGGATGTACATTTGAAATAAGAGACGGCGTGGCGCAATTGCAGCTCGACGATGGCAAGGTCAACGTCATGTCAACATCGATGCTCAATGCGATAAGCGAAGGATTGAAACAGGCAGCCGCAGCCAAAATGCCTGCGCTCCTGACAGGACGCCCCGGTATCTTCTCCGCAGGATTTGACATGGGGACTTTTGCCCGGGGCATAGACCCTTCGCGCGAGATGGTCCAGGCCGGGATCGACCTGATCCTCCAGATCCTGTCCCAACCCTATCCGGTCATGACCATGTGCACCGGCCATGCGTTCCCCATGGGGGCCTTCCTGATGCTGAGCGCAGACATCCGCTTCGGCCTTGATGGTGATTTCCGGATCGGCATGAACGAAACCGCAATCAACATCAACATGCCGGATTTTGCACTGGCCCTGGCGGAAGAACGGCTGACCCCTGCAGGCCGCGCAGGCATCCCGACCGCACGGCTCTTCTCGCCACGCGAGGCGCAATCAGCAGGCTATCTCGACCATGTCGGGACAGAAGAGGAGATGCAGGATGCACTCTCGGCAACCCTTTCCGGCTTTGGAAAGCTCAATCTCGAATACTTCGCGTCGGCCAAAAAAAGGTTGAACGAAAAACTGATCCGCAAGGTCCGTGGCGTCGGCCTGCCAAGCGCCACACAAATCTGAGCCCGCTCAACCGGACTGAAGCAGGATCATCGCGTCCGGCACGACCCTGAGCGGCAGCACATCGCTTTCTGACTGGATCACCAGCGAAGGGTCGCACCGGACGCAGACGCCGCCATCATACCCATCCACCGAAAACGTGCAGACCTGTACGTTCAGATCTTCAATTTTGGGAAGCCTGAACAATGCCTGATAAATCATATCGCGATCATCAAAGGCACCACCCGTTTCCGCCAGCACCTTGTCTTGCGCACTGACCAGCGTGATATTGTGGCCACATCGTCCGACAATCGGCTTGGCAACATAGCCCTGTTCACGCAATCCGTCCGTCAGCTCGAAATGCGCCTCCAGAAGATAAGGATGATCCGGCATCATCTCCCACAACACGGGCAAAATAGCCTTGTTGGAAGGAATGAGGGTCCACAAGGGTTCAAACACCATCACCGCCGGATCAAACAGAACATCGATCAGACGCGGGGCATGCGTGTGAGGGTCTCCGCCCTTGGACAGAAACTCTTCTTCACTTTCAACCTCGTCACGCAATTCATCGAGCGCGGTTTCCCAGGCCCAGGTTTTCCAGACCCAGTTGATCGCCGTGCCGCGTGCGTCCACCACCCGACCATCAGCACCCCATTGCAGCCCTTCAACACCCGAGACAACCCGTGCTTCGAGACCGGCAGTTTCAATCGCGGCCCGCATGAAACGAGCGTGATAAATCTCCTCCTGAGAACTGTCGCGGAAAATATGCACCACCCCCTCCGCGTGCGCATCGCGCCACGCCTTCACCAGCATGTTGAACAGGTCCGCGCCAGGGTCACGGCCTTCGTCAACACCATGTGCGGCCGCCCAAAGCCCTTGCACACGGCCACACTCCATATGACAGGACGCGCTATCAATATTATATTCAAAGACCTTGAGACCCTTTGCGGTCATCGCAAAATCAAAGCGACCGGTAATCGCATGGGTCCGCCGGTTCTGCCAGCTCTGCCGGATACGGGGCAGAAGCGCATCGGGAAATCCGAAACGCGCAAGTAACTCCGGTTCACGCAGCACCCGGTCAGTCGCGTGCAGAAAAAGGGCGTGCAGTTCATTTGTCGCTCGCTTCAATTCCTGACGCGCCGTCTCACCCATCAGAAAATACCGATCAAGGTCCGCATCCCGTGTGGCCAGACGGTGCCCGCCCATCACATCAGAAAACGCTTTGTCTGCCGGTTCTGTTTCATCGAGAAATTCGGATACCCGACGGTCAGCACGACGCGCGACGAGATCGAAAAGACGGGGATCTGCCTGCTCATGCAAGACAGCGCCTTTCGCATCATCTGTCTGCACTACCCAGCCCAGAATACGCGTGTCGTCAAACGTACAGTCAACCCGGTATCCACCATCCGGGCCCACCCGCGCAGGCAGCTCCCGTGCCCAGTCAGCACCCGCCGCCCACACCTGATGGCCGACATTCTGCTCCGCAATGCGGACATAGGTGTCCGTCACATCGGTCACAATCGCAACATGACCGGTAGTGGCAAACTCACCACCCTCATTCCAGATCATCAGCGCGCCCGGCACCGGCCGGCGTTTCGATCCGTTCAGAAATGAATGGAGCGGCAGAAGTGCACCACTCTCGACCTCACGCACGGATGTCAGGCGAAAAATGTCATAGGCCATGGCAATATCTTCAAACACATAGCCATGGGTCACATACATCCAGCGACGGGCAAGCTCCACACATTGCCATTTGAAACCCATATAGATGCCATCAATCTGATTTCTGAAAGCACTCCGGTTCGGCATCTGTACCGGGTCCACACTGTCATAATCAGAAGAGTAGACCGGCACGCCGCCTGGCGCATGGCCAAGCAAAGTACCAAACGCGGTCGGCAACGGACGGGGAGATGAAGAGGACATCCAGAAGGCTCCAGCAGAAACCGGCAACACCCGCTCATCGGGTGGCGCGCCCTTATCAGCTGGCTTTGTGGCTGGATGGTGGCAAAAGCACCCGTTGCCTCACCCGTCCGACATTTTTTCCAGCCACCATTGATTGAACTGCCAGATGGATGTTTCCAGTGTGGACAAGCGTCCCGGCTTGGTCATGGGGGCTTTAAGTCCCGCCCAGACCAGATCGTTGACCGCTATATCCTCCTGATGGATGGCAGACAGAAGACCCGCCGCGTCGTCCGCAAGCCTGTCAAAATCGGCACCTGCCAAATGATCCCGGTCCACCAGAACGTGAATGTAGAGATCGAAGCCGTCATGTGCACGGGGGAGAAGCTGATACCAGGTGGCACCATTGCCCTGATAGGCGATCAGGAAATGCGGGAACAGGACCGTTGCAAACAAATCATGCGCATCGCCCTCATCCAGTCCCGGCAAGGGTGGAAACCCGCCTTCAAAACTTTCTGCATGGGGCGCAGCGGGCATATGTAAAATGGAGTATGGACCTTCATTGACAGGCACAACCGAAGCCCGGGCAGGAAAGAGAGGTTCAAGCGTTGTCGAGTGAGCTGCAATATGGTGGTAGGCCTCCATGAAATTCTCGACCAGCACTTTCCAGTTCCATGGACTATCGAAATGGAGCGTGCGCGCAACCACCATCCGTTCCAGCCCCCAACCGGCAAACCGCGCATCATAGGCCGTAACTGATGGTGCGAACGGTGCCGCGTCCCCGTTCAGGTTCACAAGGACAAAACCCTGCCAGATTTCCGTGCGCAGCGCGGGCAATTTGCATTGCTTTTCGGCGAAGCCATCAACCTCGTTCATAAGGGGTGCCCGCACCAATTGCCCTTCAGTGTCATAGGCCCAGGCATGGTAGGGACAGGTGAAAAGCTTGCGATTTCCCGCCCCTTCAACGAGCCGGGCAGCGCGGTGCAAACAGACATTGGACAGAACCCTGACAATCCCGTCCTGCCCGCGAACGACGAGAAGCGGCTGGTCCAGAAGGGTCAGACTGAGATAGTCTCCGGGCTCAGCCACCTGATCCACCCGTGCAACCGGCATCCAGCCCGCTCGAAAGAGACGCATTTCCTCCCGCGCATAAAGCGCAGGGTCGGTATAGGCGCGGGTTGGCAGGGTGGACGCTGCGTCCTGTTTTGCCGAGACAGCGTCCAGTTCCGCTGCTTCCAGCCCGGATATCATTCGCTTCATCGCTCCGTTCCTTCTCTGTGGCGAACAGAAGATAGGGCCCTCGGAGCTCGGGAGTCAATTTATTTAGATCAGTTGAAATAAATAGGAATTTTCGATCCATATGCTAGTCTGGTGACAGACCGACCCCGTTGGCGAGAAGCGCGAGACCCGTCCATGAACCAGCACAAACAGACAGCAAAGAAGACAAAGCGCCCCGTGGGCAGGCCCCGGGCCGATGGACGCCCGCACCTGACAGAAGGAGATGTTTTTGGCCCGGCCGCAAAACTGATCGCGCGCCACGGTTTCGCCGGCACAAGCATGCGCGCACTCGCCGCGGAACTGAAAGTCACCCCCGCTTCACTCTTCCATCTGTTTAAAAACAAGGAGGACCTGCTCAACCGGCTGATCTGCTTCGCCGCGACACCATCTATCGCGTTTTACGAGCGGATCCGCGCCCGCAAGGAGAAGCCGGGAGTCCTGCTTTACAAATCGCTCTACGAAGAAGTCCTGCTTGTGGCGTCAGCCGACCGTGCGGTCCCGGCGCTCTTTTACCTGCCGGAGCTTGCGCACGAAGGTTTTGGCCCGGCGCAGACCGCACGCCGCACAATGATCGGACATTATGAAATGTTGATCCGGCAAGGTGTGGCCGAAGGCATGTTCGAGCCGGTCGATCCGGCACTGACAGCAGAACAATTTTTCCAGCTGACAGAGACCAGTATTCTCGCCGGACCTGGCGCACAAAAGATGCCACCGGACGCGCAGGCCTGCGCCACCGCCAAACTGTGCCTGCGCGCCATTCTCAAGAAAACCTCAAAGCTGGAGGCGATCGCCCGCGAGGCCGAAGAGCTTGATGATCACATAGACGTGAGAGACTTCACCACCAAGTGATCACCAATTCTTGCAACCCGGCACGGTTCATTAGGAGCTCCCTCAATACGGTTGGCGGGTGCGGTTTGCACGTGCTGTAGAGCACACGCAAAGGGGAACGCACTCACAATCGAGGGGGGCTTCATATGTCAGGATCACCAAACCTACGGTCAGCACATCGCGCACTTGCAGTGTTTCTTCTTGCGTTGAGCTGGCTATTGTCCGGCACGGCCGCCGCCGCGGACCTGGAGACAATCAAAAGCGAATATCAAAGGCCTGCGGAAATTCCCTTTCCTTCCCACACACCCTATTCGCTCCACAAAGCAGCTCTCGGCAAAATGCTCTTCTATGACCCGCGCCTGTCTGGCGCGCAGAATATGAATTGCGCCAGCTGCCACAATCCTTCATTCGGATACGAAACACCCGTAGCGACAGCCATCGGTGCCGCAAACACGCCATTAGGGCGTCACGCACCAACCGTCTTGAACCTGGCCTGGACCCCACGCCTGTTCTGGGATGGTCGTGCCGACACGCTGGAAGATCAGGCCGCAGGCCCCATAACCGCACCGGTGGAGATGAACGGCAAATTCCCTGAAATCGTTGAACGCCTGGACAATATTGAAGAATATCGCACCTGGTTTGCAAAACTGTTTCCCGGCGAAGGGGTCAGCCGCAACAATATACTCAGCGCGATTGCCACTTACGAAAGAACCGTCATCTCCGGCACAGCCCCCTTCGACCGCTGGATCGACGGCGATGAAAACGCCGTCACCAGCGAAGCAAAGCAGGGGTTTGAACTCTTTGTCGGCAAGGCACGTTGCGCGAGCTGCCACACCGGATGGAATTTCACCGACAACGCTTTTCATGACATTGGTCTTGATACGGATGATATAGGTCGCGCCGGCATTACAAGCGATAGCAATAATACCCGCCATGCCTTCAAAACACCCGGGCTTCGCAACCTCTCCTACCGCGCACCCTTCATGCACAATGGGTCCATGCCGGATCTGAAAGCCGTCATCGCGCATTATAATTTTGGGGGCAACAAGCGCCCCTCTCTCTCACCCGAAATGCGTCCGCTCCAACTGAGCCGCACCGAACAGGAAAACCTGCTGGCCTTCCTTCTGTCTCTGACGGCGGAAAAGACCAACACGCCCATTCCTGTATTGCCGAACTGAGGGAGCGAGAAAATGAAACGACCAGACATGTCCATTCGCATAAAATTCCAGCTCATCATCGCAATGATGTCGCTTGTCGGCATCGCAGCCATGGCGGTCGTCGCAGGCATTGCCTGGACCTCTATAGCCAAAACCGAAGCGGTGCTGACCAAATCGCTCCTCTCCGAACAGAATGCCGCCTTTGCACTCCAGCGCCTGTCTGATGCACAGGGCCTGTCGCAGGACATTCTGGCCATGACCCAGCTTCGCGATCCGGACACCTACCTGCCGGATTTCGACAGCGCCGTTGCAGACGTCAAAGCAGGGATGGAGACCGTGGCCTATTTTGCAATCTCCGGCGAGATACAAAGCGAAGTAGACGCCGCGCTGATAGCATTGGGCAAATGGGTGACGGCGACCCGCATCGCCATTTCGGGCGAAGATACGGTCACCCTTCCCGCCCCGCACCTGCTGGAAAGTTGGCGCAGCAAAGCACGCCAACACGTGGCTGCAATTTCCAGTATCGTCAAATCAGCGGCCCGCAATCAGGCGCGGGAGGCAACCAGACAATCCTCATTCATCATGGCGGTCGCCGTGTCACTGCTTGGGGCCGCCCTTCTCGCCGCATCAGCCATTGGTATCTTCATTGCCCGGCGAACCACAAGCGCTATGGGAGCCACAATCAATGCCATGACGGCTCTTGCAGACAATCAGCTGGAGATCGATCTGCCGCAGTCGGACAAAACAGATGAAGTCGGGCAGATGACGCGCGCCATTCATATTTTCCACGACAATGCGCTGGAGCGACGGCGCCTGCAGGAAGAGCAGAAGACCGAAGTGGAAACCCGGAAGAAGCGCGAGGCCGCCTTGCGGGAGCTGGTCAACTCCTTTGAAACCATTATCGGCAGCGTGGTCTCCGAAATTCATAACGCCGCCGGCACGATGAGCGACACAGCCGATCATCTGTCGGGCAATACGGAGGACACCCGACAAAAAGCCGGGATGGTGCGAACCACATCAGACAATACCTCAACCCGTATGCAATCGGTGGTCGAGGCGGCAGACAAGCTGACCGTCGAGATCGACCAGATCGGATCTGCAGTCGTGCGCGCAAGCGAAGTGGTCAACCGGGCGTCAGATCGGGCCTCCCGGACCAACACCGACGTCGCAGAGCTTGCGCAGGCGGCCCAGCGGATCGGCGAAGTTGTAACGCTGATCCAGGATATTGCTGAACAGACCAATCTGCTGGCTCTTAATGCCACAATCGAAGCTGCCCGCGCGGGCGAAGCGGGCAAAGGGTTTGCTGTCGTGGCCAGCGAAGTCAAGGCGCTCGCCAACCAGACCGCCCGTGCGACAGAGGAGATTTCCCGTAATATTGCCCGCGTGCAAAGCTCCACCACCGAAGCCGTGGATGCGATCGGCGAAATCACCAGTACCATGACTGAGATACATGAGGTGACAGACAATATCTCAACATCCATCACCAGTCAGACAACCGCCACACGCGATATTTCTCACACCATTCGCGATGCCGCAGACGAGACACGCGATGTCTCACAGAACCTGACCTGCATTTCCGGGGCGATTGACGAAACGGCCCGGGCAGCCGGACAGGTCCAGAGCGCGTCTCATTCGCTCAAGGCGCAAGCAGATGTACTGAAAGAGAAAGTCACGTCATTCCTGAACGACGTGGCAGCGGCCTGACCGCACCACAACCCGACAGCCCCTCTACAGCCCCTTGGGGGGAGGCTTTGATGACACAGGTCTGGAAACGGGAAAAATTGGAGCGGGCGATGAGATTCGAACTCACGACCCCAACCTTGGCAAGGTTGTGCTCTACCCCTGAGCTACGCCCGCGCTCCAGGCGAGGCGTTGCCCCACCGCGGAGGCGTATATCGCGCAAAGCGCCGTCCTTTGCAAGTCTTTAAATGCGGGCGAGCGCTCAATTTGTGCAGATTCCAAGGGGTCACTGGCAAAATCTCCTGCCAGATGGCATAGACGGGAAGAAATTAACGCTCACCACCGACAGACCACATGTCCCCACCCATCAGCCCATATACAAAAGACAGCCTGCTTGCCCTTCTGACAAAGTGGGGTATCCCGCATGAGACGATCACGCACCCTCCGCTCCACACGGTCGAGGAAGCGCAGGCGTGGCGGGCCGGACGACAGGGCGGGTTTTGCAAAAACCTGTTTCTCAAGGACAAAAAGGGCGCTCTTTGGCTGATTGTGACCCTCGAAGACCGCCAAATCCGGCTGAACAGCCTGCCCAAAGCTTTGGGCTCTGCCCGCCTGTCTTTTGCAAATGCAGACCTGATGGACAGGTTTCTGGGGGTCAAACCGGGCTCTGTCACACCATTTGCTGTCATCAACGACCAGGCCTGCCAGGTTCAGATCGTTCTGGACGCACCAATGCTGGATCATGACCCGCTCCACTATCACCCGTTGACCAATGAAGCGACAACGACCATCTCACGGGAAGATTTATTGAAATTCCTGCGCCATTCGGGTCATGAACCCATTATCATTGATCTGGAAGCGGCCGCGCACCCCGAAAGCGCAAGCGAACAGACACAAGCACAATAGAACCTGCACAGAAGAAGGGCAGGTTCTCCATCGACAAGGCTGGGGATCAGCGCTACGCAGCGCACACGCCACCGCGCACAAGCAAGGTCCGACGAACAAGGAAAGAACCGGAAACATGTCTGAGATTTTTGGCGGTAACAACCTCGACCCGCAGGGAACAGCCTCACAAGCAGGAAACCAGTCCAATGCCGGGGACTGGATCCGGGATACGACCACACAGACATTTATGGCAGATGTCATCGAAGCCTCCAAAACCGTGCCGGTGATTGTCGATTTCTGGGCCCCCTGGTGCGGCCCCTGCAAACAGCTCACACCTGTGTTGGAGAAGTGCATCAACGCCGCGCAAGGTGCCGTGCACCTTGTAAAGATGAACATTGACGATCATCCCGAGGTCGCCTCCCAGCTGCGCGTACAATCCATCCCCGCCGTTTTCGCATTCAAAAACGGTCAGCCCGTGGACGCGTTCCAGGGCGCCCTGCCGGAAAGCCAGATCAAACAGTTCATCGAGCGGGTGGCCGGTGAAATCGGGCCCTCCCCTGCAGACCAAATGACGGAAGCAGGGCGCGAAGCGCTGGCCGCCGGTGAGCTGCAACAGGCCGCCCAATTGTTCGCACAAGGATTGCAACAGGAACCAGGGCACATCGGCGCGATTGCGGGCCTTGCCCAATGTTATCTTGAGAGCGGCGACCCCGAGCGCGCAGAACAGACACTGGCTCTCGCGCCGCCCGACAAAGTCAACGATCCGGCACTGGCTGCTGTACGCGCCAGCATTGCCCTGCAGGAAAAAGCAGCGTCCATCGGAGATCTGGCACCGCTGCACGCGCGGTTGGAAGCCAATCCCAAGGACCATGACGCCCGTTTCGAACTGGCCCTTGCGCTGAACGCAAGCGGAGATCGGGAAGGCGCCGTGGACGCACTCCTTGAAATTATCATGCGCGACCGTAAATGGAACGATGACGGGGCCCGCAAACAATTGCTGGAATTTTTCGACGCTTACGGTCCAACGGACGACGTGACAAAACAGGGGCGTAAACGCCTGGCGTCCCTCCTTTTCAGCTAAACAGACAACAAGGATTTCTTATTCCCGTGAGTGGAAAATATTCAAGCCTGAGTGACCTTCCCGACCGCCTCCCGCTCTTCCCGTTGAGCGGTGCCTTGCTGTTGCCACGCACACAAATGCCACTGAATATTTTTGAACCGCGCTATCTGCAAATGGTGGACGACGCGCTGGCAGGTCATCGTGTGATCGGCATGGTGCAACCGGAGCAGAATCTGGATTTTGATGAGCTTCAGGACCCTGATGCACATCCTGCTCTCTATCGGGTCGGGTGTGCCGGGCGCATTACATCGTTCATGGAAACCGAAGACAATCGCTACCTGATCACATTGACCGGCATATCCCGCTTCATGATCGAACGCGAACACGATGCCATGACAGCATATCGACAATGCAAGCCGGCATGGAGTGCCTACAAGGATGATCTGAGAGCAGGACATGGTGAGGAAGACGTGGCGCGCGAACGCCTGCTCGATGTTCTCAAAACCTATCTCAAGGTCAACGGCCTGAATGCGGACTGGAACGCCATCAAAAGCGCACCCAACGAAAGCCTGGTTAATTCTCTCTCTGTCATTTCTCCCTACGGGCCGAGCGAAAAGCAGGCATTGCTGGAAGCAAAAACCCTCGAAGACAGAAATCAAATGCTCATCGCGCTGACAGAAATGGCCCTCGCCAGAGACAGCAATGACGGCTCCGGCACCGTACAATAAGCAGATCAATCTCAAGGAGATCCATGCATGACCAAAAACCCGTCCGGGACACCCGAAACCTCTGTGCCGCCAGCAAATGTATCCCCGGCTGTACATCCCCGGCTTCTGGAGATCCTTGTATGCCCCGTCACCAAGGAAACACTGAAATATGACGAAGCTGCGCAGGAGTTGATTTCCGAGGGGGCCAGGCTTGCCTATCCGATCCGCGACGGCATCCCGATCATGCTACCCGATGAAGCCCGGTCACTTGCCTGAACAGACTGAAGCCAGCACAGGATCCCCGCGCAATGCCCCCACAGATCTGGCCGACGGAACTGCGTCTTGCCGCCGACAGGAAAGCACTGCACATCCGGTTTGACGACGGGACATCAAACACCCTGCGCGCCGAATACCTGCGTGTAGAAAGCCCCAGTGCGGAAGTACAGGGGCACGGAGCCGGACAGAAAAAGCACGTCACCGGCAAGGCGGGTATCAGCATTCAGAATCTGGAGCCGGTCGGGAACTATGCCGTTCGGATTATTTTCGACGACGGACATGACAGCGGTCTCTACACCTGGGAATACCTCCATCAACTCGGACGCGAAGAAGCAGAACGCTGGGCTGACTACCAGGCCAGAGAGACCGAGATGACAATGAAGAACAAATGATCGTCTCATCATTGCAATTATTCTGAAATAAAACCGCCTTCGAAATAATAGCGGTTTCATCGCATATAGGAGCCGGAACAAGGCCGATATGCGCGTTTTCAGTGCATTTTGCTCAATATTTTTGACACAAATGTAAGCATCGGCATTGAGTTCTTAACCATTTCGATCTAGAAGGCCCCAGTCCGAACGCCGCATGAACGTTCGGGCGAATTCGTAAAGCGTTGGGAGGCAATACGGGTGCGAGGGTCGCATACGGGCAGGTCAGTACGCTCGTATTATCGCAATCTATTCATGGACTGGGGAGGGGTATTGGGATGTTGCAATGCAAGAGAACGAGACCATCAACCTTGAACCAGAAACTTTCGTTTCACCAAAAACGAAGGCCTTTGCGGATTATTGGTTCTCGCTGAAGGAAAAAACACGCGCCGACAAGCCCGGCGCTGCCGCGCACATGCCGGTCCGGGCCGCCTTTGACCCGATCGCCATCCCGAGCCTGCTCTCCGACATCGTGCTGCTTGAACGAACCCGCCCTGACGCCTTTCTGCTGCGCCTCCAGGGCACGGCCTTTATCGAAAGAGGCGTCATGGACCGGACGGGCACCACGCTGTCGCCCGACGAGACGCAGCCGGGCCGCCAGCAGATTCTCAATGCGATGACCCGTATCCTCAACACGCCCTGCGGCCTGCGCCTTGTCGGTGTGGAGCAGAACATGGATGGCAAAAACTCCCTGGTGGAGGTTGCCGTGTTTCCGCTGGCCAACAATGAGGGAAAACCAACCTTCGTTGTCGCCCTCGTCTCGACACTGGAGACATTAGGGTATCGCGAAGACGTGCACTTCAAGGATTCGCTGGTCGAAATCAGGGAAGCTGTAGAGATCGATCTGGGCCTCACGTAAACCGCACGCCGTCACATGCCTCCGCGCTAGGTAACATGTTCACATAGCGTATTCAGGCAACATCACGTCGCATCAGGCGCGGCAGATCTCCGACATCACCCCCGGCCAGACGCATGAAGAAACGACGCGCCGGCCCCACCCGATTGACAAGTCCCAGCCCCAGGTCCCGCACCAGACGAACGGGTCCGGCATCATTGGAAAAAAGCCGATTGAGCGCGTCGCAGGCAAGCGCCAGCGAAACATTGTCAAACCGCCGCCATCTTTGATACCGCTCCAGCGTAACCAGCGCACCGATATCAAGGCCAACCCGTGCCGCATCCGCCGCCACATGCGCCAGCGCGGCCACATCCCGCAGACCAAGGTTAAGGCCCTGTCCGGCCAAAGGGTGAATGCCGTGTGCGGCATCCGCAATCAAGGCAACACGCGGCGTTACATAATCACGCGCAAGCTGCAACGTGAGCGGATAGGACCATCGCGGCCCCACCAGCTTCATCTCACCGAGGTAAGGCCCGAACCGCTTTCGGCACTCCGCCTCAAACCCGTCCTCATCCAGCGAGAGCAGGGCTTTCGCCAGATCGCGCCTCTCCGCCCACACAAGTGAAGAACGATTGCCCGTGATCGGCAGAACCGCAAAAGGACCACTGGGCAGGAAAAACTCCTGCGCCACCCCGTCATGGGGCAATGCATGCTCCACCGTGGTGACGATACCGTCCTGGCCATAATCCCAACCGACTGTCTGGATGCCCACCTGTTCGCGCACGAAGGACGCCCGACCATCCGCACCGACAAGCAACTTGGCTTCAACGAGACCGCCCGATTGCAAAACCGCGCTCACATGACCGGGCTCGACCTCAAATGTTTCGATCCGGTCCGGTGCCAAAAGGGTAATGCGCGTGTCTGTCTCGACAGCCGCTTTCAGGGCCATGCGCAGATGCCGGTTTTCCACCATCGCGCCAAGCGGCCGATCCCCAATTTCAGCATGATCAAAATGCAAAAAGAACGGCGCCGCTGTCTCCCCCGGTCGCCCGTCCGTCACAACAATGTCGTTGATCGGCTGAAGATGGGGGGCCAGATGCGCATCAAGCCCCAGCTTGCTGAGCATGGTGAGTGACGCATCCGCCACCGAGGATGCCCGCCCGTCAAAAGCAGGCTCAAGATCAAGCGCCGGGTCAAGCGCATCAACCACCATCACGCTGAACCCTTCCGCCGCAAAGGCAAGCGCCATCGGCAAGCCCGCAAGGCCCCCACCGGAAATCAATACATCAGATCGGATCAATTGGCTTTTCATAAGCGCCAAACTCCCCTGCTTTGAGCCAAAAGTCCAGATGCTCAAGTGCCGCACGAGCCCAGGTTCAAAGCAGACCTTGCACCATCCCACACCGCGCCATAGTCTTAATGACAAATTGTCATGATTTTGGGAGGAGAAACCATGCCAAGGTCTGAAAAAGAGCCATCTGGAAAGCTGGCCACAAGCACCTGTCCCGCCGCCACGGGAGGACACACATCCGACCCGCGATCCGCGCTCCCGCAAGGAGTAGCGCTGACCGCTCTCGATCAGGTCTATAGAGAAGACATTCACAAAGTTCTCGATCAGTTGCGCGAGGAGGCACCCGTCCACCAGGACACCGAACTGGGGCGGCATTTCCTGACCCGCCACGATGACGTGAGGCGCGTGCTCAGAGATCGGGATTGGGGCGTTGATCCCCGAAAGTCGGCACCGGACGCCTACATCCGGCTCATCACCGGCACCGCAACCGAAGAAGGGCGCGCAAGCTACGAACCCTCGATGTTGTTTCTGGACGCACCCGACCACAAGCGGCTCAGATCGCTGGTCAGCCAGGCCTTCAATCCCAAAGCCATCGAGGCGATGAGAGCCCGCACTGAAAGCATCACCGGGAACCTGCTCGACGAACTGGCCGGGCAGGCGGAGATAGACCTGATTGCCGATTTCGCAGGCCCCCTTCCCACCCTCGTAATTGCCGATATGCTGGGCGTCGCCCTGAAGGACAGGGACGATTTCAAACGCTGGTCCGATGATCTGATTTTCGGATTTGACCCGATGCGTGACGAAAGCACCACCGCCCGGATCGAAAAGTCTGGCGAAGCCATGCGAGCCTATTTCAAGAACGCGATCGAAGTTCGTCGCAAAAACCCCGGCCATGATCTGATCTCCGATCTGATCCGTGCGCAGGAAGCAGATGACAGTCTCACAGCCGCCGAAATCGAGGCCATGTGCCGATTGCTGCTCATCGCGGGCAACGTCACCACCACCGACCTGATCGGCAACGGCTTCTACGCCCTGCTGACCCATCCGGACCAGATGGCAAAGCTCAGAGACAGGCCCGCGCTGATTGAAAACGCCGTCGAGGAAATGCTTCGGTACGACAGCCCCGTCACAGACAGCGGCCGCATTCCATTCGCCTCGACAGAACTGGACGGCCTTGCAATTGCACAAGGAACCTCCATCACAACATCGCTGGCGGCAGCCAACCACGACCCCGCGATCTATCCGGATCCGCACCGCTTCGACATCGAACGTGAAGACACACACCACCAATCCTTTGGCGGTGGCGTGCATATGTGTCTGGGGGCCCCGCTGGCGCGCCTCGAAGCGCAAATAGGCATCAACGCATTCCTGGCGCGGTTCCCGAAAATTGAAATGATTGAAGAGAAGGCAAAACGCCGCCACTTGCCTTCTTTCCGTGGCTTTGAAACATTGCCCGTCAGGATCAATTAGACCGGACGGGCCAACCGTGACACAAACAGGGGACACACAGAAGTGGGAGAGCCAGACAGCACTGGCGTTGGGCAGCGCCATTGAAAAAGGCAAACTGGACCCCCGTGACCTGACGGCAACCTACCTGTCGCGCATTGCGGAACTGGACAAAGACAAACACGTCTATGTCCGCCTGACAAAGGACCGCGCCGAGCGTGAGGCCCAAGCCGCAGCCAGTCGCGCAAAGGCAGGCCTTCGCCTCTCTCCACTGGACGGGGTGCCCCTGAGCTGGAAAGAACTCGTCGATCTGGATGGCGAAGCTTCCACCGCATGCTCCCGTCTGTTGTTGAACAATATTGCAAGCCAGGATGCAATCACCGTCAGCCGTCTCACACGGGCGGGTCTCGTCACACTTGGCAAGACCACCATGACCGAGCTGGCTTTTTCAGGACTGGGTCTCAACCCGATTTTCGGCACCCCGGAAAACCCGCACGACAAGACAAAGCCGCGCGCGCCCGGCGGCTCCTCTTCCGGCGCGGCCGTCAGCGTCGCAAATGGCCTTGCCGCCGCTGCTATCGGCACGGACACTGGCGGATCCGTTCGTATCCCGGCCAGTTGGAATGGCCTTGTCGGTCTGAAAACAAGCTGGGGACGCATTCCGCTTGACGGCACCGTGCCCCTGTCACCCAACCTCGACACCATTGGACCGCTGACACGCACTGTCGCGGATGCTGCGGCCCTCTTTTCTCTTATGAGTCGGAGCCGCGCTGACATTCGCGACGTATCGCTGCGCGATCATGCCGTCATTGTGCCGGATAATCTTGTCTTCAGTGGGCTGGACCGGGGGATTGCCAAAACTGTTGAACACGCCATTGACCGGCTGGGCCGAGCGGGCCTGCGTATCGTCATGAAACCGCTCTGCACCCTCGAACAGATGGAGCAACTCACCTGGGAAGGCACCAGCATTCTCGCAGCCGAAGCCTATGGGCTCTGGGGAGAAAAAGTCGAGACAGGTATCGACACAATGTTTGCCTCCGTCGCCAACCGGTTTCGCACCGGGCGGCTCGGCTCGGCAGCCGGTCTTGCGAAAACACTTCTGGCGCGCGAAACCGTGCGCCGCGCCTATCTGGCAGAGACTGCGGGTTTCGATGCTGTGCTGATGCCGACCGTCATGTCGAGCCCGCCCGAGATCGCACCACTTCTGGCAGATGACGCTGCCTATGGCGAAGCCAACCGAAAGGCACTGCGCAACACAACACTCGGCAATCAGTTGAACTTGTGCGCGCTCACACTTCCCGTTGGTACGGACGCACTCAACCTGCCTGTCGGCTTGATGGCACAGGCTCCACACGGCCATGACGAAAAGCTGCTGCGCCTGGGTCGCGCGATAGAGATGAAACTGGCCCAATAAAAAAGCCCCGGCACTCAGACAAGCGCCGGGGCAGGAATTTATCCGCAAACAGATTATTCTGTTGGAATTTGCAGCGCCCTGTCCTGTTTCGCGCGGGAAACAATATAGGCATAGATATCTTCGACATCCTGCTCCGACAAAAGATCGGCAAAGCTTGCCATACCGTTATCTTTCAGCATGCCGTCAAGCACGATACCCTTGAAGTTCTCATGAACAGACGGGCTCATGCGGCGCAGATCAGGCAGCACGCCACCGCTGATCACCAGCGCACCATGACAAAGCCCGCAGGTTGACATGTATTGCAGCTCGCCATTGCGCAATTGTTCCGGCGTGGCCTCGACTTCGGGCTGAGCCGGGATCGTCTGGTCTTTCAACGCAACCTGCTCGAGCTCTTCCTGCCCACCCACTTTGAAAACGAGCAAGCGCCCATCGTTTTCATACTTTGCCGCCGCCGATACACGCGCATCACCCGAGGCAAGCGCAACGCCGCCCCAGCCGGCCATCACGGCGACATATTGCTCCCCGTCAATTTCGTAAGTGACAGGGGCCGCCACAATCCCGGTCTGGATATTGGCTTCCCACATCGCCGTACCCGTGTCGGCGCGGTATGCAACGAAGCGACCGTCGGCCGTTCCCTGGAAGACAAGATTACCCGCCGTCGTCAGCACCCCGCCATTAAGGGCTGATGGCATTTCAACCGCCCAGCGAACTTCACCCTTCACCGGGTCCCAGGCTTTGAGATAGCCATGGTCAATGGGCAGGTTCGGCAACAAGGAGTTGATCGCGTCGATATAGTCTTCCCAGTCAAGCCCGACATTCCACCAGTTCTGGCGCACCGTATAATCCTTGTCGGTTTTCCATTCGCGGGTCAGCGAGTAGATACCGGCAATCTCCTGTGTGGGAATGTAAACAAGGCCCGTATCCGGATTGTATGCCATCGGATGCCAGTTATGACCCCCATTGGCCGAAGGCAGCACAAACTGCGTTCCATCCTTGTAGCCGATTGCCGGATTTTCAACCGGGCGGCCCGTTTCCATATCCACATGGCTTGCCCACGTAACGGTGACATATTTTTCCGCCGACAGAAGTTCGCCCGTTACCCGGTCGATCACATAGAAGAAGCCGTTCTTTGGTGCCTGCATCAGCACCTGACGTGTCTCACCTTCTATTTCCAGATCAGCCAGAATAATGTGTTGCGTTGCCGTGTAATCCCAATTGTCGCCGGGTGTCGTCTGATAGTGCCATTTCAGACGACCTGTGTCGGGATCAAGGGCAAGGATGGACGACAGATAGAGATTATCGCCACCACCGGGGGACCGAATTTCGCGCGTCCAGGGCGACCCATTGCCGACGCCGACATAAAGCGTGTTGAGGTCGGGATCGAACGCCATGGAATCCCAGGCCGTTCCGCCGCCACCAACTTCCCACCAGCGACCACCCTTCCACGTATCGACAATCGCTTCCAGTTCAGGATGCTCAAAACCATCAGCCGGGTTACCGGGAACAGTATAGAAGCGCCAAGCCTCGTCGCCGGTCTCCGCATCATAGGCTGTGATGTAGCCACGCACACCGAACTCGCCACCGCCATTACCGATAATGACCTTGCCATTCACGATACGCGGCGCACCTGTAATCGTATAAGGTGCACCGGGAATGGTGTTCACCTCCCAATGAACCGAACCATCTTCGGCATTGAGTGCAAACAGCCGCCCGTCAAAGCTGGCGACATAAACACGTCCTTTCCACAGAGCGACACCACGATTGACGATATCGCAGCAACCATAACGCCCCCATTCGCCGGGCACCTCAGGATCAAAAGACCAGATCTCTTCGCCTGTCCTCGCATCCAGCGCATAAACAACACCCCAATTGCCCGTCGTATACATGCGCCCGTCAACCACGATCGGCGTGGCTTCAAGCCCGCGTACAGTGCCGGTTGAGAAAGACCAGGCCAGACCCAGCTGGCTGACATTCTCGGCATCAATCGCCGCAAGCGGCGAATAACGCTGTTCAGAATAAGTCCGCCCGTGAGAGAGCCAGTTGCCTGGCTCACTATCCGCGTTGGCGATCCGTGCCCCGTCCACATCCGCAAGCTGTGTCGCGGGCTCCGCCGCCATTTCGGCATCCGCGTCCGCCTGACCTGTATCGCTCACCATCGGTTCGGCCGCGGTCGGCATCGCGGCCATACCGTCAGCGCCATCACGCCCCTCGTCCCCGTGAGGCAGAAACTGAATAGCCACCATAACGGCAATAAATGTTCCGGCAGCCGCGTTCGCAAGAACCGGCCACTTGTCTTTGACAAAATCAGACATGTGGATTTCCACCCTGTTGTTTCAGTCGGTAGCGCTGGCACCGACCCCCTCCATTTTGGCCGAGAGTTTAGCTGATTTTTCAGCCACGTAAAATGCGGAGTTAGACTCTGCATTATGGGCACGCGAAAGGCAGAACATCATTGCCTAAAAATTATTCACACGATGTTTAGTGCATAAATTTTCGGCATAAATGAGCCCGCCAAAATCAGTCCAAAGGCCGGTTGCGTAAAAAAAGCGAACAAAAACAACATGTTATGCAATTTTCAGCAAACCGGCACGCTTCTTGACTCCCTGATAGGCCAAGAGCTTGCCGCCTGGTCACAAACCCGATCCGACAGAAAGCTCAACCGGCCTCACCAGCGTGAGGCGCCAACACCAGCCTCGTAAAGGATGAGGCAGCAACAAAAGGGGAAGAACCTGATGAAACTCGTAATGGCAATCATCAAGCCGTTCCGCCTGGACGCCGTGCGCGAGGCGCTGACGGCTGAAGGTGTGGAAGGCCTGACGGTCAGCGAGGTGAAGGGTTTCGGTCGTCAAAAAGGTCAGACGGAAATCTATCGCGGTGCTGAATACGCTGTGAACTTCGTACCGAAGTTGAAGATTGAGATCGTGGTCAAGTCCGATCAAGCGGACAAAATCGTCGAAACCATCATCGCAAGCGCCAAGACCGGCCAGATCGGCGACGGCAAAATCTTTGTAACCAGCGTTGACCAGGTCACGCGTATCCGCACCGGTGAAACCGATGCAGATGCTCTATAGGAGAGAGCTGATGACAGCAAAAATGATGAAACTCGGAGGCTTCGCCCTTCTCGGCCTGGGCCTGACGGCCCTCCCCGCGCTCGCGGAAGAGGCCGCACCCGTCCTGTCCACAACCGATGAAAGCGCCTATATTTTCAATACGCTTCTCTTCCTCATGACCGGCTTCATGGTCATGTTCATGGCAGCAGGTTTTGCCATGCTGGAAGCTGGCATGGTGCGCTCCAAAAACGTTGCCATCCAGTGCACCAAGAACATCTCGCTCTTTGCGATTGCCGGGATCATGTATTATCTGGTCGGCTACAACCTCATGTATATGGGCGTTGATGGCGGCTTTATCGGCACGCTCTCCCTGTGGAGCCCTGATGATACCGCCGCACTCGCAGAAGCCGCAGACTTTGGAGCAGGCGAAGGATATGCCGCAGCCTCCGACTGGTACTTCCAGATGGTGTTTGTTGCCACGGCTGCGTCAATCGTGTCGGGCACCTTGGCCGAACGCATCAAACTTTGGCCTTTCCTGATTTTCACGGTCATCCTGACGGGCTTCATCTACCCGATCCAGGGCGCATGGCAGTGGGGCGGCGGCTGGTTGTCCGAAATGGGCTTCTCTGATTTTGCCGGCTCAACCATCGTGCACTCAACAGGCGGCTGGGCAGCTCTTGTCGGTGCCATCGTACTCGGCGCGCGCTATGGCAAATACGGTCCCAAAGGTGAAATCAGTGTCATGCCCGGCTCTTCCATGCCACTGGCAACACTTGGTACTTTCATCCTGTGGCTTGGCTGGTTCGGCTTCAACGGTGGCTCACAGCTCGCCCTGGGCTCAGCTGAGAACGCGGTCGCCATTTCACAGATCTTCATCAACACCAATATGGCCGCCGCTGCGGGCGTGGTTGCCGCTATGGTCCTCACGCAGCTTCTCTACTCCAAGGTCGATCTGACCATGGCGTTGAACGGTGCACTGGCGGGCCTCGTTTCCATCACCGCTGAACCGCTCACACCCACACTGGGTTCAGCCGCACTGATCGGCGCCGTGGGCGGTGTGATCGTCGTGATCGCTGTGCCCATGCTCGACAAGCTGAAGATTGACGACGTGGTCGGTGCGATCCCCGTCCACCTCTTCTGCGGTATCTGGGGCACCATGGCCGTGCCGCTGACCAACGGCGACACAAGCTTCTATGTGCAGGCCGTGGGTGTCGTCTCCATCGGTGCTTTCGTGGTGATTGCAAGCCTAGCCTTCTGGCTGGCCCTTAAATTCACCATCGGCATTCGTGCCAGCCAGGACGATGAAGTGATCGGTCTCGACAAGGCTGAGATCGGCCTGGAAGCCTATCCTGAGTTTGCAAGAGGATAACGCCTTTCAACACCAGCCAGGATGGGCCAACGGCCCATCCTTTCGCAGTCGGACCCTCCCTCCCGATCTGACGAAAAGACGATCAACCGCCGCAAGCCACCTTTACGACCGTGGCAGTTGGTCGACCTTGAGGCCCAGCCATCCCCCGGTTGGGCCTCTTTTTTTGCCTTATCGCAAAGCGGGCATTGCACCTGCACAAAATTTCAGCCCCGCTTCATGCAGTACGCATAAAATTTATGCAGCGCCCAATCTGCTCAACTTTCCAGCACCCCCGCTCAATGAAGGCAAGTTGCTGATTTTACGGGCAATTCTTCCGTTTCCGGCGGCTGGCACGGCGCTTGAGTAGAAAAAGGCAGCGCAATCTGCCGCGTAAATTGGCAGGCTGTATTTTCTGTCCGATATCAGCTGCAAAAACAGGCAGATCGGGCATCCGTTCGGGTGGCAAACGGAGGCAAGACCCATGGATACTAACCCCGCCGGTGGCGACGTCTTTTTTCTTTTGATGGGGGCAATCCTCGTCTTTGCAATGCATGCAGGCTTTGCCTTTCTTGAGGTTGGCACCGTCCGCCACAAGAACCAGGTAAACGCGATGGTCAAGATCATCGTCGATTTCGCAGTCTCGACCATTGCGTATTTCTTTGTCGGATACGCGGTCGCTTACGGCGTCGATTTCCTGACCAGCGCCGCTGTGTTGAACGGCAACGAAACCGCAGAAGGGTATGAGTTCGGACCACAAGGTCTGAGCCTCGTGAAATTCTTCTTCCTCTTGACCTTCGCCGCCGCCATCCCGGCCATCATTTCCGGCGGTATCGCGGAGCGTGCCAAGTTCTGGCCGCAGGCCATGGCCACCGCGGCCATTGTCGGGCTCGTCTACCCGTTCTTTGAAGGCATCATCTGGAATGGCAATTACGGCATTCAGGACTGGATCGGCGAAACCTTTGGCGCGCCGCTGCATGATTTTGCGGGCTCGATTGTCGTCCACGCCGTTGGGGGCTGGATTGCGCTTGGCGCAGTATTCATGCTCGGCCACCGCAAAGGTCGCTACACCAAAGATGGTCGTGTCGTCGGCTTTCCGCCATCCTCCATTCCTTGGCTATCACTCGGGTCATGGTTGCTCTGCATCGGCTGGTTCGGCTTCAACGTCATGTCTGCCCAATCGCTGGAAAGCATTTCTGGCCTCGTGGCCGTAAACTCGCTCCTCGCCATGGCAGGCGGCATCCTTGCGTCCCTCGTTGTGGGACGGAACGACCCGGGCTTCATCCACAATGGTGCACTGGCCGGTCTCGTTGCCGTCTGCGCCGGTTCCGACATCATGCACCCGCTGGGCTCTCTCGCTGTGGGCGCAGGTGCAGGCGTGATCTTCGTGCTTCTTTTTAATCTCTGCCAGAACAAGTGGAAGATTGACGACGTGTTAGGCGTCTGGCCGCTGCACGGTCTGTGCGGCCTGTGGGGTGGCATCGCTGCCGGGGTCTTCGGCGCAGAGGCACTGGGCGGTCTCGGCGGGGTGACTATCATGGGTCAGCTTGTGGGCTCACTTCTGGGCGTCGTCTACGCTTTCGCACTCGGCCTGATTGTTTACGGCCTGCTCAAAGCCACAATCGGCATCAAGCTCGACCTTGAAGAAGAGACCATGGGGGCTGACCTGGCCATCCACAAGATCGGCGCGAACCCCGAAAGCGATCTCAGTCCCCGCTGACGACGGGCCGCTGCCAACAGTTTAAGGCCGAGGGAGGAAAGGGGCGTTGGAGATTTGTCTCCGGCGCCCTTTTTTCCTGCCTGCGGATCGAAGGGTTCGCGATTCAGAAATTAGTTAACGGCCTGTTAACAGAAGTCCTCGAAAAACGGCCTTAAACCCCTGCAATTCCACAACTTTTCGCATTCGGGACTCTGGACGAAACAAGTCTGCCATGGTTAAGATTGCTCATGTCTGATCGTTTCGACCAATTGCCCGAAGGGCCCTTTGCACGCCTGAACGCCCTTCTTGCCGGGATAACACCCGGCAGGGATCCGCTTCTGTTGAGCCTGGGAGAACCGCAGCACCCCTTGCCGGCTTTCGTGAGTGACATCCTGCGATCCCACGAAAAGGATTATGGTCGATATCCCCCCATCGCAGGCACCAATGCCTTTCGCGACGCGGCAGCAGGCTGGCTCGCAAGACGCTACGATCTTGCGCCGGGAACCATCCTGCCTGACGAACGCATTCTACCCGTCAATGGGACGCGCGAGGCCCTCTTCAATCTGGCCCTGATCGCATGCCCCCGGGAGAAAGCAGGCGCGCAACCCGCCGTGCTGATGCCGAACCCGTTCTATCAATGCTACGCGGCTGCCGCGCTCGCAGCAGGTGCGGAAGCGATCTACGTGTCCGCCACCGCCGAGACCGGATTTCTGCCAGCCTTTGAGGCATTGCCCGAAGAACAATTGGCACGCACAGCGATGATCTATTTCTGCTCGCCAGCAAACCCTCAAGGCGCTGTTGCATCGCTCGATTACCTGAAAGCTCTCCTTACCCTCGCCCGGCGGCACGACATCACCCTTGTTGTCGATGAGTGCTATGCGGATATTTACGATGGGGAGGAACCCGCAGGCGCGCTGCAAGCCGCACTGGCACTTGAATGCCCCTCATCGGGCGACCCGCTGCAAAACCTGATGGTATTTCATTCCCTTTCCAAACGCTCCAGCCTGCCCGGCCTGCGGTCCGGCTTTTGCGCCGGTGACAGAGCGTTGATCAAACGCTTCACGGCCTTCCGCAATATCGCGGCCCCGCAAACACCCTTGCCTGCCCTGGCAGCAGCCACCGCCTGTTGGAACGACGACACCCATTCAGCGGAAAACCGGGCGCGCTATCAAAAGAAAATTGATATTGCCGAACGCATTATCGGCAATCGTCTGGGTTTCTATCGCCCGGCCGGTGGCTTCTTCCTCTGGCTGGATGTGGGCGACGGGGAAACCGCGACAAAAAAACTCTGGCAGGAAGAAGGCATAAAAGTTCTCCCCGGTGCCTATCTGTCGCGTGATGATGCCAGTCTGAGCGATGGCAATCCGGGCAAACGCTATATTCGCATCGCCCTGGTACATGATGAGAAGACAACCGAAGATGCAATGACGCGCCTGGCACGCGCACTGTGCAGCTGAGCGATCAATAACGCACAGACCAGACGGTCTCATGCTGCATGAAAGGAGGAGATATATGGCACTGGTAAGGTCGATCCCCAATCCGATCCACTATCTCCCGATGGGCGTGCGCCTGTTCGTCCGCCATCGGATGGCTGAACTGACAGGACTTGCCCTTATTGGTGGCGGCTTTCTTCTCACCCTTGCCTTTGCCAGCTGGTCCGCCACCGATCCGAGCCTCAATCTGGCAACCGGCAACCCGGTGACAAACTGGTTGGGGCCGAACGGCGCAATCACCGCCGATCTGTTTTATCAGATACTGGGGTTGGCAAGTTTTGCGCTGATCCCCTGGTCACTCATCTGGGGCTGGCGCTTCCTGACCCACACGCCAATCGACCATCCCCGTCGTCGGATCCTGTCAGGCTTTCTAGGACTGGCGGGATTGGCACTTCTGGCAAGCCTGTTTCCATCCGAGGGCGTCTGGTCGCTTGCTGTCGGGTTCGGCGGTCTGGTGGGCGACGCGCTGACGTCACTCACCGCAATCAACCTCGCACACCTGATCGGGTTGAGCCCTGCCTATCTTCTTGTCGGCGTGATCAGTTTCGCTGTCGCCCTTTTTGCACTCGGTTATGCATCCGACGTCAGCATTGACCAGGTTTCCGAATTCCGCTGGCGGCTGATGGATCTCTATTACACCTGGGCGGAAGCACGCGCCGAAAAGCGCGAAGCCGTCTATGCGGACACGGACGACGAACCCGGTCGCCTGGCGCGTATCTGGTATGCGACAAGCGACGGGCTTTCCTATGCGTTTGGTGGAGTGATGGCCCGCTTTGCCCGGCAGGACGAAGAAGACGAGTGGGAGGAAGAGCCCCCTGTCCGCCGCATTGAACCTTCTCTGTCAGCCCGCCGTCGCGCACCCGCCGCCCGCGAGCCTTATGAAGCCCTCGACGACGAAGAAGATGACACAGAGGCAGAACCCCGCAACCGCAGGGTTATGGTGAAGCGCTCCAACAAAAAAGCCAGACCCGGCAAGCGCGCCGAGGCCGAACGGCAACCCATGCTTGATATTCTGCCAACGGAAGATTTTGATCTTCCCGCACTGAATATTCTGGCCGCCATAAAGAAGCAGGCGGCCGATGAAACCCTCTCCGATGAAGCCTTGCAGCAGAACGCCCGCATGCTGGAAGGCGTGCTGGATGATTTCGGCATTCGCGGCGAGATCATCAATGTCCGCCCCGGACCTGTTGTGACACTTTACGAACTGGAGCCCGCACCGGGGATCAAATCATCCCGCGTGATTGCGCTGGCGGACGATATCGCCCGCTCCATGAGCGCAGTGTCTGCCCGCGTCGCCGTCGTGCCCGGCCGCAACGCGATCGGCATTGAACTGCCCAACGCAAAACGCGAGATGGTCGGTCTGCGCGAAATCCTCTCATCCAGCGAATATGAAGACAACAGTTCATCATTGCCGCTGGCACTGGGCAAAAACATCGGCGGCGAGCCCATCATCGCCGATCTCGCCCGGATGCCGCATTTGTTGATCGCCGGGACGACGGGCTCGGGCAAGTCGGTCGGGATCAATACCATGATCCTCTCGCTCCTCTACCGGATGCGGCCTGACCAGTGCAAGATGATCATGGTCGATCCGAAAATGCTGGAACTGTCCATCTATGATGGCATCCCGCATCTGCTCGCCCCTGTGGTGACGGACCCGAAAAAGGCCGTGGTGGCGTTGAAATGGGTCGTGAAGGAAATGGAAGACCGCTACCGCAAAATGTCCAAGGTCGGCGTCCGCAACATTGACGGCTTCAACCTGCGCATGGCAGAGGCGATCGAAAACGACGAAACCATTGTCCGCACCGTACAGACCGGGTTTGACCGCGAAACCGGCAAAGCCATCTATGAGGAAGAAGAACTCGCGCTTGAGCGCATGCCTTATATCGTGGTGATCGTCGACGAAATGGCCGACTTGATGATGGTGGCCGGTAAAGAAATTGAAGCTGCAATCCAGCGGCTCGCACAAATGGCGCGGGCGGCGGGCATTCACATGATCACCGCTACACAGCGCCCGTCGGTGGACGTGATTACCGGCACGATCAAGGCAAACTTTCCGACCCGTATTTCGTTCCAGGTCACCTCGAAAATCGACAGTCGCACCATTCTGGGCGAACAGGGTGCAGAGCAATTGCTGGGTCAGGGCGACATGCTCTATATGGCCGGTGGCGGCCGCATCAGTCGCGTACACGGGCCCTTTGTCTCGGATCAGGAAGTTGAAAAGGTAGTTCGTTTCCTCAAAAAACAGGGCGTGCCGGAATATCTGGACGCGGTAACAGAAGACACGGAAGAAGAAGCAGGCGACACCAACGGGTTTGGCGGCGGGTCCTCCGGCGACGACCTTTACGATCAGGCAGTCGCCATTGTCGGCCGCGACAAACGCGCCTCTACCTCCTACATCCAGCGCAAGCTCCAGATCGGCTACAATCGCGCCGCGCGGATTATCGAGCAGATGGAAGATGAAGGGGTCGTCTCAGCGCCAAACCACGCCGGAAAGCGTGAAGTCATGATCGGCGAACCGGGCGAAGGCGTCAGATACTGATCATTTACCATGGGGTGAATTGAGGCAGTTTCGTTAAGAAAAGGTCAGGCGGGAGCCATTATCAATCCATCATTCCGCCACAAAGCCTTACTATCTTTATCCCATGATGAACCTAGAACATGACAGCGACCGCGCCGCCCAGTCTCGCTTCCGCGCCCTCATCGCCGCAGCAATAGCAGGCCTGGCGATCCTGGCACTTGCCTTCCTCGCACCACTGGCCGGGGCGCAGGCTGCATCTTCGTCTGCAACAGCCCTCTCAGCCGAAGACCGGGCTGCGGTGGATCGGGTTACCGGCTATCTGAACTCGATCGAACATCTGCAGGGTGGTTTTTTGCAGGTGGGGCCTGACGGCTCTATCACCGAAGGACAGTTCTACCTCCGCCGGCCAGGGCGCTTGCGCTTTGAATATGCACCACCAACCGACCTTCTGGTCGTGGCGGATGGTACATGGGTCATTGTGAAGGAAGAAAGCTACGCCGCCCAGCGTTACCCGATCGGGGCCACGCCGCTCAACCTCCTCCTTGCCTCCGATGTGGACTTGCGCCGATCAACCGATATTGAAGCCGTCAGCCGGGAACCGGGCCTGCTGCGCGTAACCCTGAAAGACCCGAGCGGCGAAGCACCGGGCGACATCACACTTGTGTTTGACGAACCCAATCTGCAATTGCGCCAATGGGTCGTGCGCGACGCACAGGGCCTGCAAACAACCGTGGCGCTGCGCAACATCGAAAACGGCATTAAGGCCGACAATGGTCTGTTCGTTGTCCGGGAAACCCAGACACCCGGTGGACGCAGATAAGCAAGCCCCTGTTTCGGGCCTGCCCCAACACCAATCCGGACCGTCAGCCCAGACCGCCAGTCCGGGAGCCCGCCGGGCGTTTGAGTTATTAAACAAAGCCAGCCAGGCGCGCGAACGCGCATGCGCAATCCCCTTGACGATCCCCCCAGGGTCCATGATAGCCAGATTACATGTCAAATTCTAAAACAACCCGGCGCCGCCCCATTGTGGGCATTCCCTGCGACATCAAAATGATGGGGCAACACCCTTTCCACGCGGTGGGGGAAAAGTACATCAAGGCCGTTGCAGAAGGGGCGGACTGTCTGCCGGTTCTGCTGCCGGTTCTGCCCGACCCTTTGGATATGGATGAAGTGCTCAGCACGGTGGATGGCATCTTCCTCACCGGGTCCTGGTCAAACGTGCATCCAGCTCACTATGACGGTGAACCGTCGCGCGAGGGTACCCTCCATGACGAGCAACGCGACGCTCTGACACTGGAATTGATCCGCCAATGCGTTGCGCGCGGTGTGCCCCTGTTTGCTGTCTGCCGCGGCTTCCAGGAAATGAATGTCGCTTTTGGAGGGACGCTCCATCAACACATTCATGAAGTCCCGTCCGAAGCCGGTTTCGATCCGCGTTTCGACCACCGCGAAGACAAGGAAGATCCAATGGATGTGCAATACGGCCCCGCACATTCTGTAAACCTCACCACCGGCGGCAAGTTTGAGCAGCTTCTGGGCACTTCTGTCATCGAGGTCAACTCGCTTCATACCCAAGGCATTGCCAGACCCGGCGCATCGCTGACGATCGAAGGTCGGGCCCTGGATGGAACAATCGAGGCCCTGTCCCATCACAGCGCGACAAATTTTGCCCTCGCGGTACAATGGCATCCGGAGTGGCGGTTTTGGGAAAACCCGGTTTCGCAAAAGCTCTTCCGCGCCTTTGGAGATGCCGTCCGCACGACAGCAAATCACAAAGCAGCAAACCAGTAGACAACAGACGCAGAACAGAAGACGATTTGAAGGCGGATGTTCCCCGCGCAACGCTTGAAGCAAGACTTGATGCAGCACGCGGAACAGGACCGACAGGACCAAGACAACCGATCAGGTGATGCATGCCAGCCGCAAAAGGTGGGGTGAAAAAGACACCCGCCACTCAGACATCAGGCCAGAAGACGCCCAAAGCAAAGACCGTCAGAAAGTCCTCTCCGCGCAAGCCGGCAAAGAAGATTGCCGCCGTCAGAACAGAAGAGCCGGAGCTCAGCACCAAGGCACAGATCGCCAGATGGTTGCGAGACCGGCGCGTCACCGAGGTTGAATGCATGGTGCCGGACATGTCCGGCATCGCGCGCGGTAAAATTCTCCCGACGGGTAAGTTTCTCTCAGCCGTCGATTCAGATACGCTGCGCATTCCAGAAAGCGTTTTCGGACAGACCGTGACAGGCGACTATATTGACGAGAGCGATTTCCTCTCTGATACAGAGCCGGATGTTATTCTGGAAGCAGATGGTGCCACGCTGCGCATGGTCCCCTGGTATGAGGAGCCGACGGCGCAGGTGATCTGCGATGCGGTCAACCGCGACGGTTCGCCGGTGAAGATCTCACCTCGCGCCGTCCTCCAGAACATTCTTAAACTCTATGAGGATAAAGGCTGGCAACCGGTCGTCGCGCCGGAGCTTGAATTCTTCCTCGCCTCCAAGAACATCGACCCGGACTATCCGCTGGAGCCGCCGATCGGCCGCTCGGGACGCCGCGAGACGGGTCGGCAGTCATACGGCATTGACGCCGTAAATGAGTTCGATCCGATTTTCGAAGACATGTATGATTTCTGCGAAGTGCAGGATCTCGACGTTGATACACTGATCCACGAGGCCGGCGCCGCCCAGGTTGAAATCAATTTCAATCATGGCAACGCACTGGAACTTGCCGATCAGGTCTTCCTGTTCAAACGCACGGTGCGTCAGGCCGCCTTGCGTCACGGCGTTTATGCCACCTTCATGGCAAAGCCCTATCAGAACGAGCCGGGCTCCTCCATGCATATCCACCAGTCAATCGTGGACAAGGAAACCGGCAAAAACCTTTTTGCATCCCGCAATGGCCGCGACACCAAACTCTTCCACAACCACATTGGCGGTCTTCAGAAACACCTGCCCACCGCCATGGCGCTGATTGCCCCCAACGTGAATTCCTATCGCCGGATCGTGAAGTGGAACGCCGCACCCATCAACACCCATTGGGCCGTTGAAAACCGGACAGTGGGGCTGCGTGTCCCCATCTCCGAACCGTCCGCCCGCCGCATCGAAAACCGCGTCGCAGGCGCGGACACAAACCCCTATCTGGCGTTTGCAGCCTCGCTTGCCTGTGGCTATCTCGGCATGGTGAACGAGCTGAAACCCTCCAAGCCGAAAGAAGGGGTCGCTTATGAGAGTAAATCTTATGCGCTGCCCAAACACCTGCTCGACGCGCTGAACAAGCTCAACGCCAACCGTGAGCTCCGCGAAACACTGGGCGAAGATTTCATCACCGTCTACACGGAAGTGAAAATGGTGGAGTATGACGCCTATCAGCAGGTGATCTCTGCCTGGGAACGGGAGCACCTGCTGCTGAACGTGTAAGAGATCGGACATTATCCGTCGCTTGGAGCCCGCTGCCGATCAAGGAACACCCGATAAGCCTGGCTTGCCTTTTCCGGCTGGTCAAGCATGGGGACATGACCACATCCTGTCGCGGAGACAAGCTCAACATCAGGCAGCAGATTTGAAAGCACTTGTGCGCCCGTAAAATGGAAAACCCGGTCTTCCCGACACCAGAAGATGAAACTGGGAAGCCTGAGCTCGGGGGCAAGTGCCTCAAGGCGTACCTGATTGGATCCACTGACCTCAGCCCATATCCTTTCATTCGCGTCGCCGCGCGCCGCCTCGGCTTTAGCCCAAACACGAACAACCGGACCTGGAATGTAAGGCGTATCCGGGAAGAGCCACTCCATGCGGGTCGAAAACTCTTCCTCTGTCGTCACCACAAGCGGCTTGTCGCCACGCACAAGGGCCCTCTCCATGTCACTGGGAACAGGCGACGTCACCCCGACAGGCGACCCGATCAATGCAAGCGACAAAAGACGGGCAGGATGCTGCCTTGCGTATAGACCACCGAGCTGCCCACTCATCGAGTTGCCCGCAAGATGAAAGACGCCCGGCGCAAGCTCGTCCAACAGTGCAGCAAGACGATCAAGCTGCGCCGCGTAGGTATAGGCCCCCTCACCCAGAACCTCATTGTCACCAAACCCGGGCAGATCGGGAACAATCACACGGTATGAGCCGGTGAGGGCGCGCGTGAAATCAACCCAATGTTCTTTTCGCGCGAAGATCCCGTGCAACAACACAATTGTCGGCGCCTCCGCGCTGTCGGACCCTCCTTCCAAATAGCGGACAGAGCCAAACGGCATCTCGATCACTTTTTCTTCAAGGCCGGCAGACGCCCTCACCCCGGCAAGCATCAGCTTCGCGAAGGGAGCCGGAAACAACACCATCAGGCCCCAAAGCAGGACGATCCCGCCCAAAAGCACCACGCTACCCTTGATCAAAATTCTCTTCCGTTTGGCCATCATTCTTCCCTACCTGATTGCTCAAAAGGTATACCAAATAGTACACTATAAAGCCGGATATAGCGCACAAATATTGTGTATGCTAGAGAAAATATGGAAAATGAGCAGACGAAGGTGTCTATATGAAAGCGCCAAAACGCGCCGAACTTGTCAAAACAGCACAGGCCCTTTTCGCCAAAGAGGGCTTCAAAGGCGTATCCGTCGACCGCCTTGTTCAGACCGCCGGTGTCGCCAAAATGACCCTTTACAAGGGATTCCGAACTAAAGACGAGCTTATTCTGGAAACCCTGAGACAGCGCGACCGGACCCTGCGCAACTGGTTCATGCGGGAGGTGGAAACAGCCAGTACAGACCCCAAAGCACGCCTTCTTGCGTGCTTTGACGCCCTTCAGGTCTGGGCTTCAAAGCCTGACTTTAACGGCTGTTACTTTGTCAGCGCCTTGAGCGAATATGCCCAAGAGTCAGATCCTGCCCACAGGGCGGCCAAAGAGCACAAGCGCATGATGCTGGACTACCTGATCAAGCTCTGCACCGAGGCAAAGCTATCCAATCCGGAAGATGTCGCCCGCGACCTCCGCCTTCTGATGGAAGGCGCGAGCGCATCAAAGCTAACCCTCAACCAGACTGACAGTTTCGAGCGTGCAAAACGCATGGCCGGTCTGTTGCTCGACGCCGCAGCGTCACATGCCTGAGCTTGAGTGGCGGCAGCGAGACTGATAGATTCAAATCTATGAAACGGCACCAGAGACATTTTTGTCGCGAGACCGGCACCAAAAGCAAAGGCGAACTGCTTGTCCTGTGCGCGCGGATTGGTTTTAATCCCTAGAAGCCTCCAAGGCATGACAGATGCTGCGTAGGTGCCCTATGGCACGCGCGAAAGGCGATCGTTCATGCCCGCAAAACCCGCTTCCACTTTTTCATTCAATCACCGCACCAAAGCGTTTCCAGGAAAAGTGGGCACCGGTTTTCCGTTCGGAAACGCGTCAATGGAGCAAACAATGTCACCCGCACTTTCAAACCAGACCAAACGTTGGCAGGAGATGGATGCAGCCCATCATCTCCACCCCTTTACAACTCACAAAGAACTCGCCGCCAAAGGTGCGCGCGTCATCACCCACGCCGAGGGCGTCTATCTGTATGACAGCGAGGGCAAGCGCATGCTGGACGGCATGGCCGGCCTTTGGTGCGTCAATGTTGGTTATGGCCGAAAGGAACTGGCAGAAGCCGGCGCCAAGGCGCTGACTGAACTGCCCTACTACAATAATTTTTTCCAGACCACCAACCCCTACGCGGCTGAACTGAGCGAGAAGCTCAGCACCCTCACGCCCCAGGGCCTGGACCGCTTCTTCTTTGCCAATTCAGGCTCAGAGGCCAATGACAGTTTCGTCAAAATGGTTCGCTTCTTCTGGAACCTGCAAGGTCGGCCGGAAAAGAAAACCATCATCTCCCGCAAACAGGGCTATCACGGTGTGACAATGGCCGCCGCCTCGCTTTCAGGCATCCCATCCATGCACCCCCAGGCAGACCTTCCGCTGCCAGGCTTCGCCCATATCGACTACCCCTATTGGTACGGTCAGGGAGGGGACAGCGATCCCAGGGAATTCGGCCTTAAAATCGCAAAGTCACTCGAAGACAAAATCCTGGAGCTCGGCGCGGACAAAGTCGCCGCCTTTGTTGCGGAACCTGTTCAGGGAGCAGGCGGTCTCATCATTCCGCCGGAAACCTATTGGCCAGAGATCCAGCGCATCTGCAAAAAGCACGACGTGCTGCTGCATGCCGACGAGGTGATCTGTGGTTTCGGCCGGACAGGAAACTGGTTCGGCTCCCACACGTTCGACATCGCACCAGACAGCATGGCCATGGCAAAGGGCATGACGAGTGGCTATCAGGCGCTGTCAGCCGTCGCCGTCGGCCCGCGCATGGGTGAGGTGCTTTTTAACGCCAGCGAAGAATGGTCTCACGGCTTTACCTATTCAGGTCATCCGGTGGCCTGCGCGGTCGCTCTCGCCAATATCGAAGTGATGGAGACTGAAAAGCTGGTCGAAAAATGCGGCGGGGAAACCGGTGCATACTTCCAGAAAAAACTCGCCACCCTGCAAACTCACCCGCTTGTCGGTGAAACACGCGGCGTCGGCCTGCTCGGCGCTATTGAAATCGTGAAAGACAAAAAGACGCGGGAACGCTTTGACGGCGACGTGGGCACCATGTGCCGCAATCATTGCTTTGAAAGCGGGCTCGTGATGCGTGGGATCGGCAGCACCATGGTCCTGTCGCCACCCCTTACGATCAGTCACGCGGAGCTTGATGAACTGTTTGAGCTGGCAGTCAAGGCGCTCGACCTCACCGCAAGGGAACTGGGTGTCCTCTGAGCCATCCGGCATGGTAAAAGATCTGCTTTGACGCCCTTAAACTTTGCCCCAAAAGGCACATCACAAGAGCGCAAAGCAACTTGCACAAAACCGTGAGAATCCGCGATTTTGTGAAAACACCGCTTAAAAACAGAGGGTTAATACATATCCCTCTGTTTACGGATTCTTATCTATTTCCAGCGGATTCCATTGAAGTCGGACCCAGACCATCCTATCTATGTAGTCAGACAGGCGGCGAGCCTGAGGACTAACTGCCCCCCGGACGTCCTCAACAACCGGCAAACCGCCCGATCCAGGTGCCGATTATCCCCTCTCGGCACCAGCGCAGAGTAAGCGCTACGAACGCCCCGCCACCCCCCCCTTAGGCGGGGCGTTTTCGTTTCCCCCATCTGAAAGACTTTCAGGTCACGAGGCCCCGCGCTATAAGGTCTCCATGTCACACAATTCTCACGATGATTACGGTCAGGACTTTGACGCCTCTCTCTCCGATGTGGAGATGGAGGAACTGAGCCTTGAAATGCCAGCCCTCGCCCGCCTGCGCGACTTTGCTCGCCTGCTCGGCGATCTGCCCTGGTTCACAGCGCTCGGCACGCCCCTCGACCGCGAGAGCAAAGAGATTGCCGCAGCCTATTTGGACGGACTCGGCTTCCCCGATGCCCATGTTGCCCGTATCAACAATTGGGAAGATGCAGCCATCGCTGCGGAGACAGGCGACTGGAACTCAGGCCCCTGGGAGGCAGAGGAAAGCCTGCGCGCCGCGCTGTCCACCGATCTTCTGGAAATCCTGACCGAGGAAGCCTTCGAAATCGGCTTTACCTACGTGGCTTCGGAAGCAGACCCCGCCGTGCGCGAAGCCGCCGACACCGCCATTGCTGTCTGGATGCTGGAGGATGAGGAAATCGCCATCGCCGCAGCGGGGGCCGCCATGCAGGCTGTGCATGGAGCCGCTATCGCCATCGCCGCCGGTGCAGATGAAAACCACCCCTTCCTTCTGCGCTTCAGACTTTTTGAGCGGGGGCGCTGGCCCATTGGCGTGTCAGGCCTTACCTTCAATATATTCTGAAACATCTCCCGTGAGGTCCTCTATCGTGCCCAGCTTGAAGACGCTGAAAGTCGCCACCTGGAACATTAACTCGGTGCGACTGCGCATCGGCCTGGTTGAAAAATTTCTGGCGGAACACAAACCTGACCTCCTCTGTCTGCAGGAGATCAAATGCCACAATGATGCGTTCCCCGAAAAAGCGTTCAAGAAAGTCGGGTACGGCAACATCGCCCTCAATGGCCAGAAAGCCTATCACGGCGTAGCCATTGTCAGCCGACTGCCCATTGCCGATGTCGAAATGCGTGAGTTCTGCAAAATGGGTGATGCGCGACATGTCGCCGTCACAGTGCCCGACGCAGGCGACATTCGTGTGCATAATTACTACGTGCCGGCAGGCGGCGACGAACCCAACCCGGACGTGAACGACAAATTCGCGCACAAGCTCGCCTTCCTCAAAGAGATGGAGAAATGGCACAAGAGCCATGCCAAACAGCCTGACAATAAAATGATCCTGGTGGGCGATCTGAATGTCGCGCCACTGGAGCATGATGTGTGGTCACACAAGCAATTGCTGAAAGTGGTAAGCCACACACCGATCGAAGTGGATCATCTCGACCGCGTGATGAAATCCCACGACTGGGTGGATGTCATGCGTAAATTCGTCCCCGACGATGAGAAGCTCTATTCATGGTGGAGCTACCGGGCAAAGGATTGGAAGGCGGCCAACAAGGGTCGGCGCCTGGATCATATCTGGGCAACACCGGCTTTGGCACATACACCCGTGTCGATGGAGGTTGTGGCCGACGCGCGCGGCTGGGAGAAATGTTCCGACCATGCTCCCGTCATCGCAACCTTTAAACTGTCCTGATCACGACGCGGGAAAACCAGAGCATGACATTCCAGACACGGACCGCCCTTTGTGGGCCTTTGCGCAAACCCCGGCAGATGTTGGCCGAGCAGGAATATGGAGGGCACACCTCCATTCACGACGACGCGATGGCGGAGAAGCTGGGCTTCCGTGCAGGCCCGATTGAAGGGCCAACACATTTCAGCCAGTTTGATCCGCTCATGGTGGAGATATGGGGACAAGCCTGGTTTGAACGGGGCTGCATTTCCACCCACTTCAAAAACATGGTCGTCGAAGGCGAAGAAGTTCGCGCCTTTGTTGAACGTCCGGCAAATGGCGAAACCCGCTTGCGAGCCTGGGCGGAGAAAGCCGACGGAACGCCGGTGCTGGAAGCCAGTGTGAGCCTTGGCCCGGATCACGGCGAGACATTGCTGGAGGCCCGCCGCGCAAAGCTTACCCCACCCGGCCCGCTCGTCGTCCTGGGGAACCTGTCAGTGGGGATGAAAGGCGCAAAGGACGAACATGTCACCATGGCCGCCGACCAGCATATGGGCGCGCTCTATCCGTTCAGCCTCAACCAGAAGCTTGAAGTCATCACCGAACGGTCAAGCTGGTATTCGGATGCATCAGACACACCATCCCCTTGGGAGCGCGCGATCATACCGACAGAGATGGTAAGTGTGCTGGCGGAGTATTCAAATCGCGAGGCAGGCTTTCCCGTCAAGGGCCCCGCAGTCGGCCTGTTTGCCGACCTGGAAATCCGTATGATTGATGGCCCTCTTTTTGTGGGCGAAAACTATCTGCTCCGTCGCGAAGTTGCAGCACTCGCTGAAAGTAAACGCACGGAAAGCTATTGGGTCCGTACACAGATTTTCGACGCGACAGGCAAACGGCTGATTGCTGAAGTTATGCTGAACCACGCGATCGTGAAGGACTCGTTTGAAGGCTACGCTGAAAAACGCGCCGCCCTTGAAAAAGCCTGACAGCGGCCAGCCATTACGATAGCGGAAATTCAGTCTTTCTTTTTCAAGGTCACAAATGTCGCCGTTGAGGAAGATGTCGCGAGCAGACGCCCTTCGGCATCTTTCAATTCCCCCTCGATGAAACCAACAGACTTACCGCGCTTGATGACACGCCCCGTTGCGTAAATCCGGCCGGGCCGCGCAGGGGCGAGCATCGACACTTTCAGCTCAAGCGTCGGCGAGATCTGCCCCCAGTCAAGATCAAGCCCGACGGCAAAGCTCATCACATCATCAAGCATGGCGGCCACCATGCCCCCCTGTATACCGCCCCACATATTACAAAGCTCTTCCGTCGCATTGAAGGCAACCTCGACGGTCAGCGATTTCATATCGACATCAAGAATCTCAAGACCCAGATAACGGCTCGCAGGGGACATCCGCTTGAAAGCGGCCTGAATATTCGGCGGCCAGCCCTTCTCTTTGGCAATCTCAAGCGTTAGGGCTTTCGGGGTCACGTCCGTGTCACTCATCGTCAAATACCTGATCTGGCAGTTACAGGGCGGAGGTGCTATCGCGGGGCACCGGTTCCTTGCGCCTTCGCTTTGTTCCGCATTTTGCGCTGTCGTGCAAGACCAAGCCGGCCTGCTTTCTGGGAGGCGAGCGATTGACGCAGCGTCTCTATGTCGTGGGCCAGGTGAGAAACCTGTGTCGTTGCCGCCCGAAGGCACCCGCGCGCAATTTCGGGGAATTCTTCGGTCAGCCGCAGAAACGTCTCTCGCTCCAACCGCAGAAACTCCACGTCACTTGCCGCGCGTATCGTGCCAAGCCATCGCGCAGGCTGCATCAGTGCTGTCTCGCCAACAAGATCGCCCGCGTCCAGACGCACCACATGGCCAACACCATCCGCGCCGCTACACATCATGACGGCATCCCCCGTCAGCAACAAGATAGCGCCTGTCGCCTCTTCATCTTCGGTAACCAGGACCGAGCCTGCTGCGACCGCATAGCGCTTCGCCGTAAATGCCAACACTTCCAGACGAACAGGATCCACCCCTTCAAAGAGCGGGGTTTCGGAAAGAAAGCGGATTTCACGGGCAAGGCTCATAAGACCAATACTAGGGGCCATATTGGCCCCCGTCGAGATCATAGATAAAGGTGAGACTGTAGCTGGTGTCAGGTCCAATAATGGAGGACGGGATCAACCACCAACACATGTCCGCCAAAACGGTCTTTTATCAGGCAACATCCTGTATGCTAGTTTGGTAAAAAAGGAGCGCTCATGTCCCCGGATCGTCAAACCAGCCCCGCATCATCTTCACCCGCCACAAACCGTACCCACGAGACAAACGACGAGGGAAACATGAACTGGGATTACCCGTCTCCTTTCATCGTCAGGGTGACAGTCAAGCCAGACTATATTGACGAGTTTCAGCACACCAACAATGTGGTTTATCTCACCTGGATGGCCAAGGCCGCGTGGGAGCATTCAAAAGATCTAGGATTGGACTTTGCAGCCTATCAGGCGGTCGGCAAGGGCATGGTGGTGCGCGCACACGAGATGGAATATCTCGGCCCCTCCCACGAAGGAGACGAGATCGCTATTGCCACCTGGATCACCGGAAATGACGGCAAGCTCCGTCTGCGTCGCCGGTTTCAGATGGTGCATCTGCGAAGCGGCAAAACCCTGCTGCGGGGACGCTCTGATTTTGTCTGTATCGATATCAAATCCGGTCGGCCAACACGCATGCCCGAAGCCTTTGTCAGCGCCTATCGCCCAACCGCAACGGAACCCGCCGATCAGCGCTGAAGCCATGACCCATAAGGCCACAGCAGGCCGGAAGGTTTAACTGAGTGAACGCGGCGCTTTGCCACGTTGAGCAAACCTGTGTAAAAAGGCATAGAGCCTTGAACATCAAATGGTGCGCGAACCAGCGCCGCAGGAGAGAACATGTCGGCTGAGAATTCTACCGGACCACAGGACCCGGATCAGGAACTGGGTATGCGCATTCTGGCGGCCCTGGCGGTTGTCGCACTTCTTCTGATCCTGGGCACATACTTCTTCGGTGCAGGCACATTGCTGATTGCAGCCATTGTCGGCACCGCAATCATGATCGGCGTTCTGACCCTGTTGTCCGCACCCAACCGGCGTGCCTGACGCACGCCCGGGCCACATTCACGGGACGAGCTTGTAGCCACCCGTTTCCGTCACCAGAAGTTCAGCGTTGGATGGGTCACGCTCGATCTTCTGACGTAGACGATAAATATGCGTCTCAAGCGTGTGGGTGGTGACACCTGAATTGTAACCCCATACCTCGTGCAACAGCACATCGCGGCTGACAGTCTTCACACCGGTACGATAAAGAAACTTCAAGATAGCGGTTTCCTTCTCCGTCAACCGCACTTTCTTTTCCTGGTCATCAATCAGCATTTTGGCAGACGGCTTGAACGTGTAATGCCCGATTTTGAAAACCGCATCTTCACTTTGTTCGTGCTGACGCAGATGCGCACGGATACGCGCAAGTAAAACACCAAACCGGAACGGTTTGGTAACGTAATCGTTTGCCCCCGCTTCAAGACCGAGGATCGTGTCACTGTCACTATCGGCACCCGTCAACATAATGACCGGCGCCTTCAAACCCGCCTTGCGCATCACACGACAGGCTTCCCGCCCGTCCATGTCCGGCAGCCCGACATCAAGTAGAACAATATCTGAATGATGATGGCGGATATGGTCAATCGCCTGGGCCGCACTGGCAACGGGTGAACAGGAGAACTCTTCATGAAGCGCTAATTGTTCCACCAGAGATTCACGAAGCGCATCGTCATCATCGACAATCAGAATTTTTTTGATATTGCTCACGATGCTCGATCTCCCCAATATGTCAGCCTTCATGGCCGCGAATTGTCTGTCCCAGTGATAATCCGTATCCCAACGATACAGAGCCCGGACTGTGAGCCCTTTCAGCGGATCACCATTCCGGTGGCTCTCATGTAGCGGCGCACCCCCTGATTGCCAAGCACCTCACGGGCATTCTCACGCGCATGTGACAGGCCCGTGATCGTGTTAATCATACCCCAATCGCGTCACAAAGGGCGCCAACCGGGGTAACACACCTTCCAGATAGGTTTCATAACGGCGCCAGCGATCTGCCGCCCGCTGATAAAGCGGTTCCGTCACTTGGGAATAAGAGGGTGTACGGATCGTCCCGCGGGCCTGCGCATGTGCAACATGGTCCGCCTGCGCAGGCTGCCAGCCAAGGCCCAGAAGAGCCATCACATCTGCCAGCGCGGCTTCCGGATCGTCAATAAGCTCTTCATAACGGACAGATGCTACGGACAATGGTAAAACGTCTTTGTAGGTCAGCCAGAGCGACATCACTGCCTCGTAAAGGGCGGCACTGTCTTTCAGTGTCAGGAAATGCGCCATGGACGCGTTCAACTGAAAATCCTGCATGAAGCAGGACAGAACGGCATCCGCAGGATGGCGAAGCGAGAGAATGATTTTGGCTTCCGGGAAAACCCGCTGGATAAGGCCGACATGAATAATATTCAAAGGCAGCTTGTTGACGACGACCTGACCGGCAGCACCACCCTTGCCCGCACCGAGCTTTTCAAGCGCCACCGCGTAAAGCCCCCGGAGCCGGTTCACCTCATCAACATCAAGGTCGGCAAGCCCCGCAGGATAGCCCCCTTTCAATCCATCCCGCACCGCGAGCAGGATCGGCTTTTCTTCAATCACCCGGACCGCATCATGCGCATCGAGAAACTGATCCAGCAAAGTCGTACCGGAACGGGGGAAGCCGACAAGAAAGACCGGCGTCACCGGAAGGGGTGTAAGAGCTGACGCATCGACCGGCGTCCAGCTGGCCACCCAGTCCGGGGTAAATGCATCGCGCAAGGTCGCAACCTGCGCCATGTAGCCGGCCTTGTCGATGGAGTCATGCTCCAATGTCTGCGCTGCGAGATCATTCTGCGCCTTGAAATGATCATAGGCATCCGAGGGCGCGTTCAAACGGTCATAGATCTGTGCAAGTTCTGCATGAAACGCCCGGGCAAGCGGCAATGGCATTTTACCCAGATCAAGCCTTTCCAGGCGGTCCCGCGCTTCTTCAAGCGCGCCAAGCCGTCTTTTTGCCACGGCCCAGGTACGAAGCGCCGGATAGAGCTTCGGCGCCAGCTCAAGAGCTTTTTCGGCAGCCCGGACCGCAAGATCAAGATCGCCTGCCCGCTCTGCCGCATCGCCAAGCCCGGCCTGCAGCCCGGGAAGATCAGCATTTTGCGCAAGACCGCGCTCGAAAGTGGTCTTGGCATCGCCGAACCGCCCCAAACCAAGATAGTACTGGCCGAGACGGCCATACCCTTCAGGGCTTTGCGGCGCGAGAGAGATGAGGGTCTCGAAATCCTGGATGGCCGCAGCTTCTCGCCCTTCTTCCGCGTTCAACGTACCCCGGTTCGCATACGAGCCGGGAAACTGGGGATCAAGTGCCACCGCCTTGTCATAGGTGGCCCGCGCATCCTCCATCCGGCCCTGGTGGCGAAGCGCGTTACCCAAATTCACATGAAAGAACGCCTTGCCCGGCAAAACAGCAATAGCAAGCCGGATAAAGCGTTCCGCTTCATCCGGATCGCCCCCGCGCAAACACAAAAGCCCCATCAGATGCAAAACATCCGGATGATTGGGATGGTCCTTGCGCAGGGCTTCCGCCAGTTTGAGCGATTGTGAAAACTTCCCCTGTTCAAACAGCTGAAACGCGGAAATCAGCATATCCTGGGGGGCTCTCTGGGCTGTTTGGGTCATCACGAAAACTCGCTGGGGGCTGAGACGAGCCCATCGTCAGAAAGACCAATGGACCTGAAGAAGCGCTTGTTGCCGGTCACCCGGCAAACCTTGCCGGTATCCAGCGATACTTCTATCAGGTTCTCACCTTAAGCAGTTGAATTTGCGTAGAAATTTTACGGCACTCCGTTTGCATTGAAAAGCATAACCTGACCAACGCCCCGCTCGCGACCACCCGAAGGATGCCAACCTGATGGCCCTGACCGCAACAGCCGACCTGCCCCTCTATCTGCAAATGAGCAGATACACGAAAGGCTCGAAGGCCGTACTTGAGCTGCGGACAAAGCAATATCTCGCTGAAAATGCAGGAAAACCGGGCGAAACAACAAACACCACCCAGACAAACAGCACCGGCCCCCTCCACGCAGACACCAGCGACGACGCGCTCACAACCGGGTCCATTGGAGACGAGGACGGTCTGTCTTTCGACGCCTTATTGGATGCTATCAATCCCCTGCAGCACATTCCCGGTGTCTCGACACTGTACCGTGAGGTAACGGGGGACGAACTGAACCCGGCCGCACGCATTGTCGGCGGCGGGTTGTTTGGCGGGCCCGTCGGAGCCGGGATCTCACTTCTCGAAACGCTGGTGGAAGAGGCATCCGGCCTTGATATCGGGGAGCATCTGGTCAGCTGGTTTGCAGGTGAAGAGGAAACACCCTCCCTCACAGTACATGCGGCCGCACCGGAGAACGGTGCACCCCCTGCCAGCACAGCATCCGGCAACTCTGTATCCGGCAATTCCGCCCCGACACAGCAAAGTACTCCCCTGCCCACACTCAGCCCGGAAATGTTCAACGCCTTGTTGACGGAGCCGCAAACAACAACGCCCAGCCGCCCCGTAGAGACACCAGCAACAGCGCAGGTACAGACCCATATCGCACCTGAAACACCTGTCCCGCTCAACGAGTTTGCAGCGGCAATGGCCCTGGGCCTGGATCGGTACGAAGAAGATGACGAGTAAAGGGCCCGCTTGCACTTGCCCCGATGCCTTTCTAGTTTAAAGCCATCATGATTATCGTGCGTGCAAAACCGGAAGAGACAAATGGCATTCTGACCTTTCAAGGGAAGGAATATGTCTGCGCATTGGGTCGCGCGGGGATCGTCAGCGCGGCGCACAAATGCGAGGGCGACGGCGCCACACCTGAGGGCACCTGGCCCATGCGCAAGCTCCATTACCGGGCAGACAGACTGGCAGCGCCTGCAACTGGCCTGCCCAGCCGGAAGATCGAGATGGACGATGGCTGGTGCGATGCGCCGAATGACCCCGCTTACAACCGGCCCGTCAAACTGCCCTACCCCGCACGGACAGAAACCCTGATGCGGGACGACGCACTTTACAACATCATCATCGAGCTTGGTTACAATGACGCGCCCCCTGTTGCCGGCAAAGGGTCAGCCATCTTCTTTCATGTCGCGCGAGCAGAAGACGGAAAAGGCACACCCGCTTTCAAACCGACGGAAGGCTGCGTCGCGGTGGAGCAGGAAGATCTGTTGGCAATCGCAGCACAACTGACACGCGACATGGTCATGCGGATTGAACGGATGGTGCCTTAGGCGCGCGCACCAAATATCGCACTGCCCACACGCACATATGTGGCACCAAATTCAAGCGCCGTCTCAAAATCAGCACTCATTCCCATGCTGAGAACGGCAAGACCGTTTCGCCGGGCAAGCTTCTCCAGCAAGGCGAAGTGAAGAGCAGGCTCCTCTTCCACTGGCGGAATACACATGAGGCCCTCAACAGGCAACGCCAGTTCATCCCGGCACAGCGCAATAAAAGCATCCACCTCGTCCGGCAGAACACCGGCTTTTTGGGGTTCTGCCCCCGTGTTCACCTGCACGAGAAGGCGCGGCAGGGAAGCCCCCTTCTCCCGGGCCTTCACAAACGCGTACGCAAGCTTCTCCCGATCAAGGGTTTCGATCACATCAAACAGGGAAAGAGCATCACCCACTTTGTTGGTCTGCAAAGGGCCGATCAGATGGAGTTCAACATCACGGTAGGCCGTGCGCAGGGAGGGCCATTTCTCCAGTGCCTCCTGTACGCGATTTTCGCCAAACACGCGATGACCTGCGGCAAGCACCGGGCGAATGGCATCTGCGGTCTGCGTCTTGGAAACCGCCACGAGAGCGGCGTCACCTGGCTGTCGGCCCGCCTCCGTCAAAGCCTTGTCAATTGAGGTTTTAACAGCGAAGAATGCGCCAGCGATCATTTCAGCTTCCTGTGTCATGGCTGGGAAAATATCCGGACTTGCCGGCGAGCGAAAGAGGAGAGAGAAAAGATTGCAGCGCAGCAGATTACATCCGCCCCTGCCGGGCCGTCTTATCATCACCGATCTGGCGCGCGGGCTGGACCCGCTGGCGCAGGCTGCAATATTGAGCGCCGGCGATGCGTTGATCTTCCGTCATTATGAGTGGGATCGAACACAAAGAGAGAGCACGGGTAAAATACTGAGGATCGTTTGCCGGGAAAAGAAAGCACTCTTCCTCGTAGCGGGCTGCCCCCGACTGGCAAGAGCGCTGAGGGCAGACGGCCTGCACCTTCCACGCTGGCAGCTCGCGCGGGGGTGGAACTGGCGCAGCACCATCCCACCGGGCTGGCTTGTGTCCGCTGCAGTCCACAACCGGGCAGAGCTCCACGCCGCAGAGAACGCGGGCGCTGATATGGCTCTTCTGTCTCCCATTTTCCCCACAGCAAGCCATAAAGGAGAAAAAACACTCGGGTCGGTCCAGGCGGCTGGGCTCGTCTCGGTCAGCACGATCCCCGTCTATGGTCTGGGGGGGATCAATGCAATCACACAAAAGCGGGTAAGACACATCGGCTTTTGCGGTTTCGCAGGCTCCAGCCCGGATCAGTAACCATCCGGAATGTAGTTGAACCGCTCCATCTGGGTCCGATGATCGGAGATAATCTGCCGGATTTGTGTATCGGTCAGCTTTTCGCGCCACTGCTCTGTTTTCCCTTCACGGAAAAACGAGTTGGAAAACTCGGAGCGTTCCTTGAAGCCCTTCTTTTCTTCCTGAGCCTTCAGCGCCTTGAATGATGAATTGCGAATGGCCCGGTCCAATCGTTCCTTCTTGACCTTCAGGCCGAGGAAGTTCGCAATTGCCTTGAAATGCTTTTGCGGTTTCGCGGTCAGGTCCTCGTACCGCACAACATGTAACTGGGGATTGGGGCGTCCGGTCCAGCTTTCCACATGTCGGGACCAGGAGGAATGAAACTCCGGGACATGATCCCGGCCAGCAGCCGTCAGCGCGCCATCATTTGCCAGTCGGTGAATAGCGCCGTCAATGTCTTCCCCAAAATGATGGGTCATGGACAGCACGACATCGAGCGGGTTTCGAAGCACATAAATGCCACCGACCGTTACATCCATATTGTGCAGGGGTACGCCGTGCCACTCACCCAGAAAATTGTGGGTCTTAACAAAGACAGAATCGGGAAAGACACCGGTAAAATCGCGCTGTACACGGGGGCGGAGTTGCGCCAGCTTCGCATGCTCCGTCTCTTCAACCGGGCTTGTCAGATAACGCCCGTACCAGCTTGCTGCAGACTCCCCCAAACAGAAATGATCAAGTTCATTAATGTCAGCAGGTTCGTAATTATTGCGCAAGAGATTGTGGAGGAAAGAGCGCATCCACGTATTGCCCGACTTCGGATAGGACGCAAGCCAGATAATACCACCCATGAAAGCCTCACCTTGTCATTGATACGCTGAGCGAAGCCCGCACTCTAACGCAGCATAAGCAAGCGTCAGACAAAAAAAGAGAGCGGGCCGAAGCCCGCTCTCAAATCGATAATCGCAAATCTCTTAGAAAGAGATGGCGAGAACGATACCAGCTGATGTGCTTTCAACTTCGCGAGCAGCAGCGCCAGCCTGGTCTTCGATGAACTGAACATCAAGACCGAGGTCAACACCAGCGCCGAGCGAGTAACCGCCACCGACCTGGAGGAAGCTGTTCGAACCGATATCAGCACCGAGATTGTTCTCAGCTTCGGACTCGAGGTAAGCAACACCAACTGTCCATGGGCCTGTGCCGTAAGCGAGACCAACAGTCCATGTGTCAGTTTCGTTACCGCGCGAAGCAACCGTAACAGTTGACTGCGTACCAGCAACAACGTTCTCAACAGATGTGTATGCACCACCGAGCGTGAAGCCAGCGAAGCCGAGGCTGAGGCCAGCACCAACTTCTTCTGGGTCATCAGCGCCAACCAGAGCAGCTTCACCCGTTACGTAGAACACGTCTGCACCAACAGACACGCCACCGAGCTCGCCAGCATAGTTAGCTGCGATTTCGAATACGTCTTCTGTTGAGCTGTTTGTGCGGCTTACACCGAAGCCGTTTGCAACTGGGTCGTTAGCCGTATCTGGCGTGAACGATGCACCGAGCTGGAAACCAGCAAGGCGAGGCGTGAAGTACGAAATCTTGTTGTCGTCTTCAGCCAGCAGCGAGTAAGTCGACGTACGCGACGAAATCGAGCCTGCAAGGTTCTGGATGTTGTAGATGTTCGGGCTGTCAACGCCATTGCCAGGTACGAACCATGGTGAAGAATAGTGCATCTTGAAGGCTGCACCATCTGTTGCACCAAGTTCCATGCGACCGAAACCACCTTCAAGGTAAGCATAAGCTTCCGAGAAAGTTGCGTCATCGCCTGTGTTCAGTGCGTTGTTCTCGTCATCACCAATCTGGAGCTTCAGAGCGGCACCGGCAACCAGACCATTGTCGAGTGTGCCTTCAGCAACGATGTCGATGTTACGTGCGACAAGAGCGACTTTCGTGTCGTCATAGTCAACACCAGCAACAGGTGAATCATTGTCAACGAAGTAGAAGCCCGTGACAAGTGAACCACCAACCGTAACGGTGAGCGGATCGCTCGCAAGAGCCGGACCGGCTACAAGACCAGCCGAGACGAGAGCTGTCGTCCCAAGAAGTGTCTTTTTCATTTTGTTCCTCGCAGTTCAGCTATAGCTGTTCAAAATCAAGAAGCTTCCAGATCGGGAAAACAACTTTACGAAAATACTTTCTCGAAAGCCCCTTTGGATCACTTCACCGCCGGGCCGACAAATAGCCCCCCCGTGCGCGTACTTACGATTAACCCGGATCGGGGGGCTACCGTCAAGCAAGTGAGGGGGCGATTAAGCTCAAATATATGTAAATGTTGCGGAAACAGCACAATTGGTTCGCAAATGGTTAACAAAACCATAATCGGCTGTTTCGGGTGACTTTTTGACGGGTACGTCTCACGCTGGAACAGGCTTCACGCATCTTCGACCGATGACGATAGGGAGCACTATAGACATTGTGGTATTCCTGCATCACACATCCGCACAGGGTTCTCGCCGCTACGGACCGTTAATTCGGGGAAAGCAGCCCGGGAACGTGGTGATTTTTCCCACATAATTTTACTCATGTTTTGAAGAGGTTAGCCAGGCGAGACCGGAAAGACGGGGAACCCTCATCACGACTTTCGATAGACGGCTCCACCGGGAACCGCTATAAATGGCGGAAACGCGTAGAAAATACGATAGGTCTTGAAGAACCACGCCACCGCAAGGTCATCAAGAAACAGGTTTCAGCGCCCGGAAACGGCCGATATGGATCGGACCAGCCGGGTTCTATTTGCAAAGTTTAAGGCAGAGGTCAGATTGCCAATGATTTCCACAGAGTCGTTCAAATCAACAAAGCCGCTTCTTGCCGGAGCGCTCGCTCTGTTGGTCGCTGCCTGTTCCAGCGCTGAATACAATTATCCGACAACCCAGGGGCGCGGGCCGAACGACCCGAACCCCAGCGGTGAAAGAGAGACCATTTTCGGCGAAGACGGGCTCGTTCTTTTTGGCGGCGACAACAACAACAATAATGGTGGCGCAGGTGGCGGGATCGGCGTGAACAGCTTCCTGTGGCGCGCATCCCTCGATACGCTTTCGTTCGTTCCGCTTGTATCGGCAGATCCCTTTGGCGGTGTCATCATCTCCGAATGGTATAATGACGCGGCGACGCCGGACGAACGGTTCAAACTGACCGTTTACATTCTGGACCGCCGCCTGCGCGCGGACGGCCTGAAAGTCGCCGTCTTCCGTCAGACACGGAGCGGTGCGGAATGGCAGGATGCCGGCGTGAACGCGGCAACAGCGACACAATTGGAGAATGCAATCCTGATCCGCGCCCGTGAACTGCGCGTCAATACGCTGGAAGCCGACAAGGACTGACACGGGCATAGCAGCCCGACATCAGCAGAAGTGAAGCCGCAGCGACACAATTCTCGCCGCGGCTTTTTGTTTGGTAGCGACAGCAAACCACAGCACGATCACAGCAACCCTTGCTCCTGAAACAAATACGGGGCAAAAGAGGCAGGAACCGGCGTCTTGCATCGGCGGGCACGTACGGTTTCAGAACGAGCCGAACCATTCGGCGCACTCCTCAGACGATCGAAGTAGGATGATCTCATGTCGGGCGACGACAGCCAAAACACATCTGGCCGCTATAATGCTAAGACTGCTGAAGAAAAATGGCAGCGCCAATGGGACGAGAATAAAACCTTTGTAGCCCCCGTCGAACCACGCGCCGACAGTGCCGGGAAATACTACGTCCTGGAAATGTTCCCCTACCCGTCCGGCCGCATCCACATGGGCCACGTGCGCAACTACACAATGGGCGACGTGATTGCCCGGTTCCGCAAAGCTCAAGGGTACGACGTATTGCACCCCATGGGCTGGGACGCATTTGGTATGCCGGCAGAGAATGCCGCCATGGAAAACAAAGTTCATCCCGGCGAATGGACGTACAAAAATATCGCGGCCATGCGCACCCAGTTGAAGGCCATGGGGCTCGCGATCGACTGGACCCGGGAATTTGCCACCTGTGATCCGGAATACTATGCCCAGGAGCAGGCTCTCTTCCTCGACATGCTGGACAAAGGGCTGGTAACACGCAAATCCGCACAGGTGAACTGGGATCCTGTCGATATGACAGTCCTTGCAAACGAACAGGTCATTGACGGCAAGGGATGGCGATCCGGGGCACCCGTTGAGCGCCGGGAATTGACCCAATGGTTTTTCAAGATCACCGACTGGGCCGATGATCTGCTGAGCGGTCTTGACGAGCTGGAACGCTGGCCCGACAAAGTCAGAACGATGCAGCGAAACTGGATTGGCCGCTCGGAGGGCGCACGCGTTTTCTTTAAGCTGGAAGGACGGTCGGACCGGCTGGAGGTTTTTACAACGAGACCCGACACGTTGTTTGGTGCAAGCTTTTGTGCGCTGTCATCCGGGCATCCGCTCACCCGGGAACTGGCTGCAAGCAACACGGCAATCGCGGACTTTGTAAAAGAATGCGAGAGCCTGGGCACCAGCGAGGAGGCCATTGAAAAGGCTGAGAAGAAAGGGATCGACACCGGCCTGCGGGCAGGACACCCGTTCATCGAGGGGGCAACAGTCCCGGTCTACGTCGCAAACTTTGTCCTGATGGACTACGGCACAGGCGCCGTATTCGGCTGCCCCGCACATGACCAGCGCGACCTCGACTTTGCGCGGAAATACGGACTGCAGGTAACCCCGGTGATTGCCCCCAGGAAAATCACCGAAGCAGAACGGGCAGACTTTTTGACAGCGCTTGCCGCAAGCGACAAGGCTTTCGACGGGGACGGTATCGCGGTTAATTCCGGGTTCCTGAACGGCCTGGAAGTGGATGCCGCCAAACGGGCAGCAATCGAAAAACTGGAAAGTCTCAGCGCTGGCGAGGGAACGGTCAATTACCGCCTGCGCGACTGGGGCATTTCGCGGCAGCGCTATTGGGGTTGCCCGATCCCGATCATTCACTGCGAGAAATGCGGCATCGTTCCTGTGCCACGGGACCAGTTGCCGGTGAAACTGCCGGACGATGTTTCCTTTGAAAAACCCGGTAATCCGCTGGAACACCATCCAAGCTGGAAACACGTTCCCTGCCCGACCTGCGGCAAGGCGGCCCGGCGCGAAACAGATACGTTCGACACATTCGTGGACTCTTCGTGGTATTTCGCCCGCTTCACCGATCCGAAAGCAGGCACACCCACCGTGCCCAACATAGCCAGCGCCTGGTTGCCGGTTGACCAGTATATTGGCGGTATCGAACACGCCGTGCTCCACCTTCTCTACTCGCGATTTTTTGCCCGTGCGATGAAGGAAACCGGACACCTTGCAGTACGTGAGCCTTTTGCCGGTCTCTTCACCCAGGGCATGGTGACCCACGAGACCTACAAGTCACCAGACGGCAAGTGGGTATCGCCGGAGGAATTGGTCTGGATTGACAACAAGGCCATGGTCGAGCGCAACGGCAAACAGGAAGCCGTGACCGTGGGCGCCATTGAGAAAATGTCGAAGTCAAAGCGTAACACGGTCGATCCCACAGCCATTATTGATCAGTACGGCGCAGACACCGCCCGCTGGTTCATGCTGTCAGACAGCCCGCCGGAGCGTGACGTGCAATGGACCGAGGAAGGTGTCGAAGGTGCCTGGCGGTTCAGCCAGCGCTTCTGGCGTATCGTGCAAACAAGCCTGCCGCAATTGAGCGCCCCGATGGCCGACAAGCCGGTTCTCGATGCCAAATCGGAAGAGCTGCAACGCACCGTGCACAAAACACTCGCCGCGCTAACCGCAGATCTGAGCCAACTGGGTTTCAACCGCGCCGTCGCACGCATTTATGAGCTGGCAAACGCAATCTCGGCCTTTACCGAAACAGGCGAAGCCGCCAATTGGGTCCGGCGCCAGGCTGTGGAATACCTGGTCCAGATGGCAGCCCCCATGATGCCGCACCTGGCCGAGGAATGCTGGGCCAGTCTCGGCCACAAGACATTGGTGGCTGCAACGCCCTGGCCTGTTGCAGACGAGACCCTCCTCGTGGAACACTCTGTGACAATCGCTGTTCAGGTGAACGGGAAGCGGCGCGACGAGATTACGGTCGCGATCGACACAGACAAGGAAACGGTCGAGCAGACAGCTCTGGCACAGGAGAAGGTTCAACATGCTATTGGCACCGCAAGCGTTCGCAAAGTCATCGTTGTTCCAGGCAAGATCGTCAACATTGTCGCAAAATAGCGTCAAACGGCTGATCGGAGGGGGGCTCATTGCCCTCTCGCTGGGGCTGGGCGGATGTGGCTTCCAACCTCTCTACGCAACCAAGACAATCAACGGACCTGTATCCGCCACAATGGCACAAGTGCAGATCAACCCGGGCGGGGATGAATATTCACGCCCGGTTGCCTTTGCGCTGGAAGATCGGATGATGAACCAGGGCGTGCGCGGTGCGCTTTATCGGTTGGACCTCTCGTCCAGCATCTCCATCGGTGATGTCGCAATTGAGCAGAACACCGACGTGACACGGAGAAATGTGACGCTATCGACAAGCTACACATTGTTCGAGAACGAGACCGGCGAGAAACTTTTTTCCAGACGGGCACGCTCCATCACAGCCTATAATCGCGTCGATTCCGAGTTCACCAATCTAATCACCGAGCGGGACGCCATTGACCGTGCCTCTCGCCAAATCGCCACAACTATCGAGCAGGATCTGGCTGTCTATTTCAGCCGGCAGGGATTGTGACCCGGGTAGCGGCACCTTTGCACACAAGGCATGACGTACCATGAAACTGCGTGCCGGCGAGATCGACCGGTTTGTCAAAACACCCGACCCCAAAGCTCAGGTCATTCTGATTTTTGGTCCCGACCAGGGACTGGTCAGAGAAAGATCAAACCTGCTCGGTAAAACAGTCCTGGATGATCTGTCCGACCCATTTCGCGTGGCAGACCTCAATGACACAGACCTTAAACAGGACCCGGCCCGGCTGGCCGACGAAGCCGCGGCGATCTCCATGCTTGGTGGACGTCGTTTAGTCCGTATACGGAATGCAGGTGACAGCCTGACCAAGACAATCGATGCCTTTCTCAAAAACCCGAGCGGCGACGCGCTCATCCTGTTGGAAGGTGCCGACCTCACCCCCAGATCATCATTGCGCAAACTGGCGGAGAGTGCGAAGAACGCGGCGGCCCTTCCCTGTTATGCCGATGATGCAAGAACGCTCGAACGTGTCATCGAAGAGAGATTAAAACAGGCTGGCCTGCGCGCCGAGCCCGATGCCTTTGCTTACCTGGCCAGTCACCTGGGAAGCGACCGGGGCATTACCTTGCAGGAACTGGACAAGCTGATCCTTTATGTCGGTCTCGACGCGCCAAACAGTCGCGTCACGCTGGATGACGTGAGCGCCTGTATTGGTGACACGGCTGCCACCCGGATTGATGATATTGTCGATGCAACCGCACTCGGTGATTTTCGCGGTCTGGATGTCGCACTCGCGAAAGCCGGAGAAGCCGACACGTCACCTGTCGCCGTCCTGAACGCGGTGATACGGCATTTTCAGCAACTGCATCTCGTGATTGGCCGTATCAACGCAGGCAGCGACCGCGACGCAGCCATCAAAGCCCTTCGTCCACCGATCCATTTCCGGCGCGCCGCAACCATGTCCCGGCAAGCGGGCCTGTGGGATCTGAGCCGGTTGAACCGCGCCCTGATCCTGCTCAGCGAAGCAGATCGGCAATGCAAGACAACCGGCTTTCCCGATCGCGCCATCTGCGCACAAGCCCTGATGCGCATCGCCCAGGGCGCCAGAACCACCCGCGCCAGAACCGCCTCCGGGCGTCGGTAGCGCGGATCGCTGAGACAGAAAAAGCTAGTGCCGGGAGAGCCGACGGCAGATCTCGTCCAGTTGTTCAAGTGTCAAATAGGAAACCGACAAAACCCCACCCTTGTCGCCATGATGCTGGATAGACACGTTCAGACCGAGGGCATCTGAGATATTTTTCTCAAGTGCGGCTGTGTCGGCATCTTTTGACTTCGCCGGAGTGGAAGGACCACCGGAAGAACGGCCTGTTTTTGCCTGCGGCTTCTTGGTCAGCGCCTCTGCTTCCCGAACCGAGAGACCTTTGGTGACAATTTCCCGGGCAAGCCCTTCTGCATCCGCATGGCCGATCAGGGGACGCGCATGGCCGGCACTCAATTCCCCATCCGAAATAAGTTTCTGAACAGCCCGTGGCAGGCTGAGAAGCCGGAGTGTGTTGGCAACATGGGACCGGCTCTTGCCGATCATTTTCGACAATTGCTCCTGCGTATAGGAAAACTGCTCTGCCAATCGCTGATAACCTGCTGCCTCTTCGATGGCGTTGAGATCAGCCCGCTGGACGTTCTCAATGATCGCAATTTCGAGCGATTCATTATCTGTCAGCTCTTTAACCAGGATCGGGACCCGGTGGAGCTGCGCCGCCTGCGCGGCCCGCCAGCGACGCTCACCGGCAACAATTTCAAAATCATTCTCGGCACCCCCGGGGACGGGACGAACCACGATCGGCTGCAAGATACCTTTAGAGCGCACAGATTCCGTCAGATCATCAAGATCACCCGGCCGGAATATCTGACGGGGCTGAAACGGATTGGCGCGCAGAAACTCAATAGGGACCTCGCGCAATCCTTTTGGTTGCGGCGCATCTTCCTCGCCCAGCGCCATGGCCACATCATCCCCGATCAGGGCAGCAAGCCCCCTGCCCAATCTGCTCTTGCCTTCTTCGACCATACCGGCCTCCTGGATCATGGGCCCAAAGGTTAATGGTACCCATTTCTTCACACTCGGCACCTAAACCGGGATCATCAGTCCATTCGCAGTATTCTGCCGATATTTGGACCAAAGTCTGACCAGGTAGTGCCAAATCCCTTGAGAGTCAAAGTGTTAAGAAACGTTCTTTAGACTCTTCATATCTGACTTTTAAAGTACGCCTCAACTCACTGAAAATTCGGTCAAGCAGCAGCTTGACGACGTAAAATCCGCTCACGCTGGATCAACTCGGAAGCAAGTTTCATGTAAGCCCGGCTCCCGGCACAGCGATGATCATAAACCAGCGCCGGCTTGCCATAGGACGGGGCCTCGGAAATACGAACATTCCGTGGAATGACGGTTTTATAAACCTTGTCTCCCAAGTGTGCACGCACGTCCTCCGCAACCTGACCCGACAGATTGTTCCGCTGGTCAAACATGGTCAGCACAATGCCTTGAATATCGAGCTTGGGATTAAGACTGGTGCGCACACGCTCCACCGTCCGCAAAAGCTGGCTCAACCCTTCCAGGGCAAAAAACTCGCATTGCAACGGAACCAGAATACTGTCGGCGGCAGTCATCGCATTGATTGTCAGCAAGTTAAGTGAGGGCGGGCAATCAATCAGAACATACGTATACGGACGAATATTCATCGCTTCGGCCACTCCCTCCAACTCACGCCCATTGGCGGGCATCCGCGCCAACGCGTCCCGCAGACGATGAGAGCGCCGTGGCACGCTGGCAAGCTCCAGCTCCGCACCCAGAAGATCCATCGTAGACGGAACAATATCCAGCCCCGGTACTTTGGTCGGCACAATGGCATTTTCCACCAAGGCCGCCCCAATCAAAACATCATAGGTGGAAAGCGTACGATCCGCCCTGTCCACACCAAGCCCTGTGCTTGCATTACCTTGAGGATCAAGATCGACAACCAACACGCGCTCACCCACAGCAGCAAGTGCCGTTCCCAGATTGATTGCTGTTGTTGTCTTGCCAACACCGCCCTTCTGGTTGGCCAACACGAGAACCCGTGGCTTCGCTGAATTCACAGCGGGACGGGAGATGCCCTCATCACGCGCACCCGGGTTGCCAACACCGGTGCCAGGGGTCGACGAATGACCATTTTCCATATCAGTCATGCCAGATGCTCCACTTTCAGGATCGTCCCCTCTGCCTCTGCTTGGCTGGGAATGCGAGTAAATTCAAATTTCCACGATTTCTGTGCTTTGGTCAATTCATCTTCGACCTTGACACCCTTAAGAAAGAGCCCAAGCGTCTGAGGGCCAAAATAGGGCCGCGCCCACCCGAGTAAACGATCCAGCGGGGCACAGGCTCGCGCCGAAACCCCGTCACAGATACCAATCGCCGCAATAGTCTCCGCAGCTTCCATCCGCCCGGTATGAACAATAGCAGATGCTCCCGTCCGGCGAATAACCTCCCGCAGAAAAATTGATTTTCGCTGGTCACTCTCCACCAGATGGACAGTAAAAGGCTGGCGCTCTGCAATCAGCAAGGCAAGAACAAGACCGGGAAACCCCGCACCACTCCCTAGATCAACCCATGACCGGGCCGTTCCCGGAACAAGTTCAGCCAGCTGGGCTGAATCCCAGAAGTGCCGATGCCACACGAACGGCAGGGTCGAGGCAGAAACCAGATTGATCTTTGATTGCCACTCAACAAGGCAGGACTCGTATTCCGAGAATCGCTCCATTGTTTCACGTGAAACATGCGACCACCGGAAAAAGGATTCCTTATCAATCACTTGCACCCTTTTGACCCCTTCCCGCAATCTCTACCTGGCCCTACCCGGCCCGTCGTAGATTGCCCTTTTTGACAAAAAGCAGAAGGCTGGTAAGAGCCGACGCAGTCATACCCTCAACGCGTGAGGCCTGGCCCAGGGTTACGGGCCGCGCCGCCTCCAGCTTCAACCTGACCTCTGTAGATAGCCCCGGTACGGTCTGATAATCCAGCGAAGCGGGCAAAACCAGTGCCTCATCCTTCCGAAAACTCTTCACATCAGCCGCCTGACGCTCCAGATATACCGCATAGGTTGCATCGATAACGATCTGCTCAGCGACAGCAGGCTCCAACGCACCCAGTTCCGGCCAGATCTCGCAAACTCTTTCAAAGCTGATATCCGGATAGGATAAGAGATCAAAGGCCGTTCGCCGAACGCCGTCCTGATTGATTGACAGTCCCGCCTTCTTAAGGTTGCTCGGGCTTGCGGACAGGCTCCTGGCGAGGGTCCGCGCACTCTCAAGTTTTGCCAGTTTCTCCTCAAAGACGGCAGCCCGCTCGCCGCTCACGCATCCCAAAGCGACACCAAGTCCCGTAAGCCGCTGGTCTGCATTGTCTGCCCTCAGGCTCAATCGATATTCCGCCCGCGAGGTAAACATACGATAGGGCTCACTCACGCCCTTCGTCACAAGGTCATCAATCATCACGCCGATATAGGCATCCGCGCGATCGAGAATAAATGCATCCTCACCTTTTACCACCAGCGCCGCATTCAGACCCGCCATCAGACCCTGTGCCGCCGCTTCCTCATATCCTGTCGTGCCGTTAATCTGTCCGGCAAGATAAAGCCCAGCCTGCTTCTTCACTTCCAACGTCGGAAGCAGCTCTCGCGGATCCACATAATCGTATTCAATAGCGTAGCCTGGCCGCAAAATCTCGACGTCCTCCAGACCCTCAATCGTCTTCAGCATGGCTGCCTGAATATCCGCCGGCAATGCTGTCGATATTCCATTGGGATACACCGTATCATCGTCCAGCCCCTCAGGTTCCAGAAAGATCTGGTGGCCGTCCCGCTCACCAAAGCGCACAACCTTATCCTCTATCGAAGGACAATAACGCGGCCCCGTTCCCTCTATCCGTCCCCCGTAGACCGGGGACTCTTCCAAATTCTCCCGGATGATCTCATGCGTTCGCGCGTTCGTTCGGGTAACGAAACAAGCAACTTGAGGCTGCACTGCCCCCTTTCCCAGATAGGAAAAACAGGAGGCGACATCATCCGCCTCCTGGCGTTCCAGAATGCTCCAATTGATCGACGCTCCTCTCAGCCGGGGGGGAGTTCCAGTCTTCAACCGCCCAAGCTTTAACCCTAATCCATAAAGCCGCTCCGACAGACCCAGCGCTGGGGCATCGCCCACCCGGCCTGCAGGTACTCTCTCTCGCCCGATATGGATCATTCCGTTGAGAAAAGTACCGGTCGTCAGGATTACGCGGCTGGCGTGAAACGTGCGCCCATCCTCCGTAACGACACCGGTGACTGATCCATCCTCCACGACAAGGTCATTCACTCCGCCCTCAACCACATCGAGAGACGCCTGCAACTGCAAACGCCGCTGCATCTCCTCCCGATAGAGTTTTCTATCACTCTGCGTCCGGGGGCCCTGAACGGCGGGTCCTTTCCTGCGATTCAGCAACCTGAATTGAATACCGGAGAAGTCAGCAACCTGCCCCATAAGACCATCAAGTGCATCAATCTCCCGCACAAGATGCCCTTTTCCCAGTCCGCCTATTGCGGGGTTGCAAGACATTTCCCCCACGCTCGCCCACTTGTGCGTGATCAGCAACGTCCGAACATTCATCCTCGCGGCAGCTGCTGCCGCCTCACAGCCTGCATGCCCGCCACCAATCACGATGACGTCCCAGGTTCCGTGTTTCTCTTTCATAATCTCATCCGGCCAACGGCCTTCCCTAATCCCCGAGAATAGTCCTTCGAGGTCAAATTTCAGGCCAATCCATGTGGCCAAACAGACTCACTCAGTGCCGAAATGTTTCACGTGAAACATCATTTACCGATACAAAAATCTCTAAACACAACATCCAGTAGGTCTTCAACATCCACGGCCCCAGTAACACGGCCAATTGCCCGTGTTGCCAGACGAAACTCCTCCGCCACCAAGGACAGGTCAGCATCCTGCGACAGCAATTTCAGACCTCGTATCAGGCTCGCTACACAGGCTTCGATCTCCGCCCGATGCCGGGCACGTGAAATAACCGGCGCCTCCAGCCCACCGTAGAGGTCTTCTATCCGCCTTGATATCTCTTCCAACAACGTTTCGAGTCCGAATCCACTTTTTACGGAAATATCAAACCCTTCCGGACTGCTCCCGCAATTGGCCCGAGACACCGGCATCTCCATCAGATCAACTTTCGTCCGAACCAGAATATCTCCCCGGCTTCCCTCTGACGGGACCTCTCTATCTTCTCCATCTGTCGTAAGCCACAGCCGCAGGTCCGCATCTTCCCCGACAGCCCGCGCCCGCCTGATCCCCTCGGACTCGATCAGGTCATCTGTCTCCCTCAGGCCCGCCGTATCGCAAATCGTGACCACATGCCCGCCAAGCTTCAACCGCACCTCAACGACGTCTCGCGTTGTCCCTGCAACCTCAGATACAATCACCGCCTCGCGACCCGCCAGCCAGTTCACCAGACTGGACTTGCCTACATTAGGCGCACCCAGAACCGCGATGAACAACCCGTCCCGGGTCTTCTCCCCCCGCCGATCCTCCAGCATCGCCTGCATCTCGCTCCGGACCCGCTCCGACAAAGGTTCGACACTGCGTGCCAGATCCGACGGCAGGTCCTCGTCGGCAAAATCAATTTCAGCCTCTATATAAGCCAGAGCCTTAATCAGAGCCTGTCGCCAGCCTTCGCACAATTCTCCAAACATCCCGCGCATCTGCCGAAGTGCCTGTGCCTGCTGGGCTGCACTCTCCGCGTCCACCAGATCCGCGATCCCCTCGGCCACCGACAGATCAAACTTGCCATTCTCAACTGCCCGCCGACTGAACTCTCCCGCCAGCGCCGGTCTCAACCCCTCAACCTTACCGAGTCCATCCAGGACGGAGTCAATCACTGCGAGTCCACCATGGATATGCAATTCCACCACATCTTCGCCGGTAAAAGAGTGTGGTCCACGAAACCCGATTACGAGTGCCTCGTCCAGCATCACACCTGTCACCGGGCAGAACAGCTTTCGAACCTCCGCCAGCCGCGGGGACCCGATTGACCGCCCGGACAGCGCGCTAAGCGCCGCGTCCGCACGTGGACCCGACACACGCACGATTGCAGCCGCCCCACGGCCCCTTCCACTTGCCAATGCGTAAATTGTTTCCATACCGAATCTATTCCACAAGCCCATGGTCGGCCTTGCATCAGGCCGTTACGGTGTTACCTCTAGATGGACCACCCGCATCCAGAACCCCGGCGACCATCACGCCGCCAAAGGATATTCATGAACAGCCTCGCCGACGAAACCAGCCCCTATCTCCTCCAGCACAAGGACAATCCGGTTGACTGGTATCCTTGGGGGCCGGATGCTCTCGCCCGAGCCAGCGCCGAAAATAAACCTATTCTTCTCTCTGTCGGTTACGCCGCTTGTCACTGGTGCCATGTCATGGCCCATGAGAGTTTCGAAAACCCCGACATCGCCGCGCTGATGAACCGTCTTTTCATCAATATTAAAGTCGACCGCGAAGAACGACCCGACATTGACACGATTTACATGAGCGCTCTCCACGCTCTCGGCCAACAGGGCGGCTGGCCTCTTACCATGTTTCTCACCCCGCAGGGCGAGCCTTTCTGGGGTGGCACCTATTTTCCATCCACCCCCAAATTCGGCCAACCGGCCTTCCCCGATATTCTTCAGGAAATTTCGCGCCTTTATACACAAGAGCCCGAAAAAATCCACGCAAACCGAACCGCACTGACCGCGCATCTTCAAAAACCGGTAAATGCCGCCGGCTCACCCCCCCATGATCTCACATGCCAGGTCGCCAGCCGCTTGGAAACCATCATGGACAAAGAGCGCGGCGGCGTACGCGGCGCGCCCAAGTTTCCCCAGACCGGGATCCTCGAAACACTCTGGCACGGCGCCATTGCCACCGACGCCGAGGCCCTTCTGGAAACGGTCACCACCACCCTCACTCAAATGTCGGAAGGCGGAATTTATGACCATCTGGGTGGCGGCTACGCCCGATACGCCGTCGATGCAGACTGGCTGGTACCCCATTTCGAAAAGATGCTCTACGACAATGCGCTTCTCCTGGATCGCCTACGCGAAGCCTGGGTCGAAACCCGAACGCCTCTCTTCAAAACCCGCATCGAAGAAACCATCAACTGGATAGCCCGCGAGATGCGCACCCCCGAAGGAGCCTTCGCCGCGAGCCTCGACGCCGACAGCGAGGGCGTCGAGGGCAAGTTCTATATCTGGTCAAAAGCCGAGACAGATACCCTTCTCGGGACCGATGCGGATTGGTTCTGTCATCATTACGACATCACCCCGCAGGGAAACTTCGAAGGACATAACATCCTCAATCGAACAGCGCTGATCGGCCAGACCCTAACAGACGAGACCGAAGACTGGCTCCAGACCTGCCGAGCCAAGCTCCTGGCAGCGCGCGCCCATCGCATCCGCCCCGGCTGGGATGACAAGGCCTTGCTCGACTGGAATGGCCTCACTATCGCGGCATTGGCGCGCTCGGCTCTCACCTTCGCCCGCCCCGATTGGCTGGATCTCGCCACCACTGCCTACCGCTTTATCCTTCAGTCCATGCGCGCAAACGGTCGCACCTACCACACCTATCGCGCGGGCAAACGACAACATCGTGCAATGTCCGATGGGCTTGCAAACATGATCGACGCGAGCCTCGCCCTGTTTGAAATCACGCAGAACTGGGCCTATGTCGATGATGCTCAGGCTTTTGTCACAGAGCTCGACGCACATTATTGGGACGACCAATCGGGCGGCTATTACTTCACCGCTGACGATGCCGAAGCCCTCATCACTCGCACCCGTACCGCAAACGATGACGCGACCCCGGCAGCAAATGGCACACTTCCAGCTCTGCTCGTCAAACTTTATGCGCTCACCGGCGATCCCCATTATCGCGACCGGGCAGACGCGCTCATCAAAAGTTTTGCTGGCGCCGTCATGGAAAATCCTTTCCCCCATGGTCGCTGGCTGGCAAGCTTCGATACCGCTCAGAACCTTACCCAGATTGTTCTGAGCGGTGACCCCGCTTCTGCCGATCTCCAGCGTCTGCGAGAAATTGTCCTCTCCCTCTCGCTACCAACCCGCCTTATCATCATTCACGACCCCAAAGAGCCCGATAGTTTGCCAGACAACCACCCGGCATTTGGCAAGACCATGATCGACGGTGCCGCGACCGCCTATATCTGCACGGGGCCGGTCTGTTCAGCGCCCGTCACCGATCCGGAGCTTCTTCTGGCGGGGTTAAAAGCGGCGCGACGCGCACCCGCATGAGCACTCGCACTCAGCTGCGCTTCCCGTTACTCTCCCATCAAAATCAAACGCCCACGCGGCAGAACACGTCCCTCAGGAGGTCCCACATGGCAAACGCTGAAAAAATCACAATCAATGGTCCGGACGGCGACTTTCAAGCCTATCTGTCAAAACCGGAAGGGTCCGGTTCCCACCCGGCAATTGTCGTCATCCAGGAAATTTTCGGGATTAACGAGGTTATGCGTGACATTTGCGATGATCTGGCAACGAAAGGATACATCGCCATTGCTCCCGACCTTTTCTGGCGTATTGAACCGGGTATCGAAATCACCGACAAAACAGACGCCGAATGGGCACGTGCCTTCGAACTTTTTGGGGCCTTCGACGTTGACAAAGGCATGGTTGATATTCAGGCCACCATTGATACAGCCCGCAAACTTTCAAGCGGCAAGGTCGGCGCCGTCGGCTATTGTCTGGGCGGCCAGCTTGCCTATCTAACGGCAACCCGCACCAACGCGGACGCCGCCGTCGGCTTTTATGGCGTTAACATCCAGGCCAGAACTGACGAAGCCGCCCAAATCAAAAAACCTCTCATGCTCCACATTGCAGGCAAGGACGAATTTGTGCCAGCGGACGCACAAAAGCAGATCCATGCGGCACTCGATGACAACACTCTCGTCACGCTTCATGATTATCCAGACCGTGACCATGCTTTTGCCCGTGTCGGTGGCGCGCATTACAACAAGGCAGACGCCAACCTGGCCAACACCCGTACCCTTGATTTTTTCAAAGGCAATCTTTGAGCATTCAACTTTCTCCGTGTTCAAATTAAATATTTTCGTTACAAAGAAAGACAATCAGCATGGTCAAAGCCATTCGTATACACGAAACCGGCGGCCCGGAAGTCCTGAAGCTCGAAACCGTTGAGCTTCCGGCACCCGGTCCCGGCCAGGCCCGCGTGCGTCACACCGCTATCGGTCTGAATTATATCGACACCTATCACCGCTCCGGCCTTTATCCTGTTCCCATGCCGTCCGGCATCGGCCTGGAAGCAGCCGGCATTGTAGAAGCCATCGGTGAGGGTGTGAGCGAAGTCAAAGTCGGCGACCGCGTCGCTTACGGCTCTGGTCCGCTGGGCGCCTATGCCGAAGCACAAAACTGCTTCGCAGCAGGTCTGATCAAATTACCTGACACGATCAAGGACGACGAAGCCGCGGCCCTCATGATGAAAGGCCTGACAACCCGCTATCTGTTCAAGGAGACCTTCAAGGTACAAAAGGGAGACACGGTTCTCTTCCATGCAGCCGCAGGCGGCGTTGGGCTCGTGGCCTGCCAATGGGCAAAACATCTTGGCGTCAATCTGATCGGCACTGCCGGATCAGACGAAAAATGCGCTCTGGCCAAATCCCACGGGGCGGCGCATGTGATCAATTACCGGACAGAGAACGTTGTCGAAAGAGTGATGGAAATCACCGACGGCAAGAAAGTACCCGTCGTCTATGACGGTGTCGGCAAAGACACGTTCATCATGTCTCTCGACTGCCTGCAACCACGCGGCCTGCTCGCAAGCTTCGGCAATGCGTCAGGTGCAGTAACAGGGGTTGATCTCGGCATTCTCGCCGCCAAGGGTTCGCTCTATGTCACTCGCCCCACCATGATCCACTACATGATGACACCGGCGGAACGAACGGCTGCAACAACTGACCTGTTTGACGTTGTGGCCAGCGGCGCAGTGAAGGTCGACATCAATCAGCGCTATGCACTCGCCGACGCCGCCCAGGCCCACCGCGATATCGAAGCCCGCGCCACAACCGGCGCCACAATCATCGAGCCCTGATGATTATCTGCCGATAACCCTGACAAGCTGCAGATAAAAGGCAAGCTGCCAATATAAAACGGCCGGATTTACATCCGGCCGTTTCCATATCCAATCTCGGCCCTAAATCAGGCTGCCTTGATCCCCCGCACGAAGTCATCAACGAGCTTTTTCAAGACATTGCTCTGATCACCAAGTTCGCCCGAAACACTGAGCACAGCCGCGCCCACTTCCTCTGTTTCATGCGTAGCTGCTGCGACCTCTTCAATATTGGCGGCAATCCGGTTTGCCCCTTCAGAGGCGTGTTCCGCACCTTGGGAGATCTCACGATTGGCACCATCCTGCTCCTCAAGGGCGCTGGCAACGCTGGCATTGATCTCATCAAGGTCGCGGATCTTTTCACAAATCTCACCAATCGCCGTGACAGAGGCCTGCGAAACCGTCTGAATTGCCTGGATCTGCGTTGTGATTTCCTCCGTCGCTTTGGCTGTCTGGTTTGCCAATGCTTTCACCTCTGATGCCACAACCGCAAAGCCCTTGCCGGCTTCCCCCGCCCGCGCAGCCTCAATCGTGGCATTCAACGCCAGGAGATTAGTCTGCTCGGCAACATCGGAAATAAGCTTCACAACTTCGCCGATCTTGTTGGCAGCATCCGCCATGCTCGCAACGGTCTTGTTGGTCTGCTCTGCCTGGTCAACAGCTTGTCCGGACGCCTTCGCCGCATGAGAAACCTGACGGGAAATCTCTCCGACCGAGGCTGTAAGCTCAGCCGTTGCCGACGCAATAGACTGGCTGCTTGACTGCGACGATTTTGCTTCCGACGCAACCACACCAGCCTTTTCATTTGTCCGGCGTGAAACCTCGTTCATCCGGTTCGCTGTTTCAGTCAGATCACCTGTCCGGCCAACCAGAACCGAAATCACGTTTGAAACGGATTTATCGAACTCCGCCATTAGCCGCTCAAGTGTGGCTGTCCGGCCCGCACGCTTTTCTTCTTCCGCCCGTTGCGCTTCTTCAAGACGCACCCGCGCGATCGCATTCTCTTTGAAAGTTGCAACAGCACTGGCCATGGCTCCCATCTCGTCAGCACGACCTTCGCTTGGGATAGACAGATCAAGGTCACCACCTGCCAGCTTCCGCATGGCATCGGTCATTGCCGTAAGAGGGCGTACCACCGCCGACGCTGTCATAAAGTTCACAGCAACAGCAAAAATAAGCCCAAGCACCAGACCAACAATCATCGCCATCTGCGCAAGAGATGCAGCACTTTCACTCGCCGCATTCGCTGTGCTCAGACTTTCCTCAATCGTGACGGCAACCTCGTTCATCACCTCTTCCAGCCGCAGAAATTCCTGGGTGAAAGACGGCATCATCGTTTGAGCGGCACCATAATTGGCACTGGCCAGTTCTACAATCCGGCGGGCCGTTGCAACATAGGCTTTCAGCGGCTCGTCTACATTTCCAAGTACAACCCGCACGTCTTCAGGCAGGTCTATTGCCTGATTAGCCAGAACGGCTTCTTCAAAAATGCCGATATGACGGACAAGGTCCGCCTCGGCAGCATCCTGGTCAGTGGGAACACCCCATATGCCAGCCTGAATGGAGGCAAGGGCATCACCCTTCATGGCTTGCAACATGGCATTGGCCGTCAGATGGTTTTCCAACGCACCCGAAACATTTTCACTTTGCGTCAGCGCATTGCTCAAATGGTTGGACGACCACAGGCCAAGGCCCGCGAGCGAGACAACGAGAAAAACAGTCAGTGCCCCGTTCAGAACAAACCGACTGCCAAGTGAATTCCAGAAACCAATCCGAGCTTCGTCGTCAGACGATGCCCGGTCTGCATCCCCTTCATTGTTTCTTCCGATCATAGATGATCCCCTTACGCGTTTATAGAACCACCGCCAGATGCCCGCACAACCTGGCGCATTGTTGGTTTCATCATTGTCTGTTCGGGATAATTTTTGTTTAACGCAGAAAGGGAGAAATCGTCATCACGCGCACCCGAAGATCACAAATGCTCGAGCATCAAATCGCGACTAGATCGTCAGGTCTGGTTTGTACGAACCCGGTAAGCACACCGCCGCGCACCACGCAGAATATGCTCTTCCCGCTCCACCGAAACATCAGGCCCTAAAACCTGCTGAAAGGTCTGAAGCTCTGACCGGCAAAACCCCTGGCAGTGGGCGGCCGCAACACAGATCGGGCAATGGTTTTCAAGAAGCAGCCACTCATTCTTGCCTGTACGCTCCGCAACAGCCATATACCCTTCCTGATCACGAAGTTTGGCAAGCCGCTTCACCCGGGCTCCCGGCGCAGAAAGTGTGGCCAGATCCTGTGCATACCGGCCACGCACTTTCTCCTCGCGAAGCCTGATCATCTGATCAAGCCCGGCATCCCCGAAAAGGGCACGTATTGATTCAATCATCTCCACCGTCAGCGCTTCATGCCTGTCGGGGAATTTTGATCGTGCTTCATCGGTCAGACGCCAGACTTTTCGAGGGCGTCCCACCTGGCCTGCAACATCATCAGCCGCCAGAAGCCCCTCGCCGACGAGCTGATTGAGATGCTGACGCGCACCCACCACACTCATCTTCAGCATCGAGGCAATTTTACCGGTTTCCTGAGGTCCCGTTGATTTAAGGAGATGAAGGATATGATCTCGTGTCTCACTCATAGGAGAATTTTATCACAAGGCACCAGGTTTAAAAAGTTATCTCTTTTCTTATTTAGTGTTTCCGGATAAGAATAAAAAAACAATAAGCTTTCTATTTAAACACCGATCCTGAACCAGAACTAAACCCGAAGGGCCTTCCATGCCGGAAAGTTTTCCTCCCTCCCAAGAAACCACACCATCCACCGAAGGTTGGAAAACACTTGTGACAGGTGAATCCGGTCTCTTTTTCGGTGTTATCGCGCTTATTGTTTTGTTGCATGCAATGAACGCACTCCTCATGTCCACGGTCCTGCCAAGCGCCGTTGCCGACATTGGCGGGGTTGCTTACATGGGCTGGGCAACCAGTATTTTCATGATTGCATCTGTCACCGCTGCTGCCGGTGCCGGTCGTCTCAAGCTCGATATTGGTGGCCGCAACGCACTGCTTGTCGGCGCGCTCATCTTCCTGATCGGGTGCCTGCTCTGTGCCTTCGCCCCTTCAATGTGGGTACTCATTCTCGGACGCTTCTTTCAGGGCTTCGGCGGCGGTCTGATGGCCGCTTTAAGCTATGCGCTGATCGGCAACCTTTTTCCTGAAACACTCTGGCCGCGCATCTTTGCCACACTCTCCGGCGTCTGGGGTGTTGCAGCCCTTGCCGGTCCGTTCATCGGCGGCATGACAACCGCGCTTGGTTCCTGGCGACTGGCTTTCTTCATCATCTCTTTCATGGCAAGCCTCATGCTCATCGCAATCTATTGGCGGTTTCCATCCCTAAAGGCAGATGAAAAGAAGACAGATACATCTGCAACACATGCCTACCCTCTTCTGCGTCTCTGTCTGATTGCACTTTCAATTCTTCTCGTCTCGATCGCCTCCACACAGGACCAACCCTTCAGCATCGCCCTCTTTGGACTGTCTGGCATTGCTGCCTTCATCATCATGAAAATAATAGACGCCCGCGCACCCAATCCGCTGCTGCCAACAAATGCTTTCACCACAAATTCAGTCGTCGGTCTGGGGCTTTGGATCGCGCTGCTCTTGTCGATGGCCAACGATCCGTTTGCTCTGTTCGGCCCCTTGTTTCTGCAAACCATACACGGCCTCACCCCCCTTCAGGCGGGATACATGGTTGCCATTGAAGCCATGTCATGGACGCTTGTTGCCGTTCTGGTAGCCAGTCTGCCCGACCGTTATCAGCCAGGCCTGATTATCGCAGGCGCCCTGGTTATGACTGTTGGCCTGCTCGGCGCATCACGGTTTCTGCCCGATGGGCCCTTGTTCATGATTGTGCCCGTCGCCATTCTGCTCGGCGGCGGGATCGGCGGGTGCTGGGCCTTCCTCATCCAGCGGGTCATGAGTTTTGCCAAGTCGGGCGAAGAAGATATCGCTGCCTCCGCTGTCGCCACCACCCAGATGATCGGAATTGCGTTCGGTGCCGTGATCGCCGGCCTGGGGGCCAACATGGCCGGCCTTGCACAGGGAATAACGCTGGAAGCCACCAGAAACGCGGCGTTCTGGGTGCCGGTCATTTTCGTGCCTGTAACATTAGGCGCTGGCGTGGCCGCCTACAGACTCACCCAGCGAGAACGTGTAGAGACAGCCCTCATCTCAAAGGCCTCCCACAGTTCAAACATCTCCAATAGTACAAACATCTCCCATAGTACAAACATCGAAGTCTGAAATGAAAAAGGCCCGGGCGTTCAGTCCGGGCCTTCTTTCAATGCGCAAGTACATCAGCCTAGGTGTTCATACTGTCGAAAAACTCGCCATTGTTTTTCGTCTGCTTCAGCTTGTCGAGCAGGAATTCGATCGCATCCGTCGTCCCCATCGGATTGAGGATACGCCGCAACACATACATTTTCTGCAGCGCTGATTTGTCGACGAGCAATTCTTCCTTCCGGGTACCGGATTTCAAAATATCCATAGCCGGGAAAATGCGTTTGTCAGCAACCTTGCGATCAAGAACAAGCTCCGAATTGCCCGTACCCTTGAACTCTTCAAAGATCACCTCATCCATCCGGCTTCCGGTATCAATAAGCGCGGTGGAAATGATCGTAAGGGATCCACCTTCCTCGATATTCCGCGCCGCACCAAAAAACCGCTTGGGCCGCTGCAGCGCGTTCGCATCCACACCACCGGTCAATACCTTGCCAGAGCTTGGCACCACCGTATTGTAGGCGCGCCCCAGACGCGTGATCGAGTCGAGAAGGATAACCACGTCCCGACCATGCTCAACAAGCCTCTTGGCCTTCTCAATGACCATTTCAGCCACTTGTACGTGGCGCACGGCAGGTTCATCAAAAGTGGAGGACACAACCTCCCCCTTTACCGACCGTTTCATGTCCGTCACTTCTTCCGGCCGCTCGTCGATCAGAAGAACGATCAGATAGCATTCAGGATGATTGGCTGCGATTGAATGCGCAATGTTTTGAAGCAGAACCGTCTTACCCGTGCGCGGTGGGGCAACAATCAATCCGCGCTGGCCCTTGCCAAGCGGTGCCACAATATCGATCACCCGGCCCGAACTGTCTTTCCGGGTTGGATCATCAATTTCCATCTCCAGTTTTTCATCCGGATAGAGAGGCGTCAGATTGTCGAAATGAACTTTATGGCGTGCCTGATCCGGGTCGGTGAAATTGATTGAATTCACTTTGATCAGGGCAAAATAACGTTCGCCCTCTTTCGGGCTGCGGATATCACCTTCAACCGTATCCCCGGTACGAAGTGAAAACCGGCGGATCTGTGAAGGCGAAACATAAATGTCATCCGGTCCCGCCAGATAATTGGCTTGTGGAGAACGCAGGAAACCAAACCCGTCCTGCAGCACTTCCACCACACCCTCACCAATAATATCCGTGCCCCGCTCGGCAAACTGTTTGAGGATTGCAAACATCAGCTCCTGCGTACGCAGCGTGCTGGCATTCTCCACCTCCAGCTCTTCCGCAAGCTCCAGAAGCTCTGTCGGGGATTTGGCTTTTAGTTCCTGCAGTTTAATCTGCTGCATATAAATCTCTGTCTTTTGGGGAAAGGAAGGCCGGTTGGATTTTCTGATCACGCCACATCAAAGGGCTTTCGTGAACGATCAACGGGCAACAAGGAAGTTCGGTAATGACGAAAATTCAGATATAGAAAATTCAGATAACAAGTCTGGAAACAGTAGTTTGGTAACAAGGAAGTTTCTTGAAATTACCTGGCACCAGATCAACCACCAAATGCTGAAAGTCTGGAGCCTTACGAGCTGCAAATTTGAGTCTCACGCGAACGCAGATCCAGAATTTCAAGCTCATACGCCGGAGGGGATCCGACAGGCGTTAACTGTCATATAACCAGAATAAGCCCATTTCACAAGCGGAAAAGAACAATCCCCGCCCCCGGGCCTCGTTAGAACGGTTTTACAACCACCAGAATAACGATGAAAATTGTGAGAACCGGCGGGATCTCGTTCAGGATCCGCATCTGCCGGGAGGTAAAGGGGCGCTCGTCACGCAAAAACAGTTTCCGCCAGCGCGACAATTCCCCGTGATAGGCCCCCATCAGGAAGACAAGGACAAGCTTGACGGTAAGCCAGCCCTCCCCCCCGTAAATATCCCAGAGCATCCAGACCAGAAGCCCGCCGAAAAGAAAGGCGGCAATCATCGCCGGATTGATAATCCGGCGAAGCAGCAGTTCTTCCATCTTCTTGTAGTTTTCAGACAGGGCAGAACCCGGTTCCGTCTCGGTGTGATAAACGTAAAGCCGAGGTAAATAATACATCCCCGCCATCCAGAAAATTACCGAAATGATGTGCAGCGCCCTGATCCAGTCACGCCAGCTGAGAAGGAAATCTGTCATATCAGTCTCGAAACAATTCCTGCGGAAGCAACCCTTTGGAGCGCGTTAAACCGTCCCGTTATCCCGGTTACCAGGGCAGGTTCCCCCTGCCGCTTCCTCGGGGCAAATCATTGTCTCCGACTGTAACGCCTCACGCACCAGATCGCCCAGTGCGCGAATGAACGCAGGCACTGTTCCCACAGTCGGGACACGCAGATAAACCGGCACACCCGCCTTTTGCGCCAGTTCCCGATACTCAATGTCCAGTTCAACCAGTGTTTCAGAATGCTCGGATACGAAAGCGATCGGCACCAGCACAATCTTTTTCCCATCCCGCCCGGCACGCTCTATCTCAGCATCTGTCGAAGGCCCAATCCATTCAAGCGGTCCCACACGGCTCTGATAACAGACCGTCCAGTCAAGCTGGCCTGCCTCGATCCCCGCGCGGCCCCCAAGCGTTTTCACCACTGCTGCACAGCTTCGCTCCACCTGACGCTGATAAGGGTCTCCGCCATCCACAACTTTTTTCGGCAACCCGTGGGCTGAAAAAAGAAGCCGGACCTGGGAAAGATCGCCGGCTTCCTGAAGCGCCTCCGCCACCAGACCCGCCTCCGCTTCCACAAAACCGTTCACCTCGGGGTAACAACAAATTTCGCGGATTTCCGGCATTTTCTCCAGGGTATGACCTGGCCCTACTACCTCACGCCACGCCCGGCGCCAGTCCTTAAGGGAAGACCCTGACGTCGTTGTGGAATATTGCGGGTAGAGCGGCAACAGCACAATTTCGTCCGGCTGATAGGCTTTCACCGCTTGCGCTGTTTCCCCGGACATGGGGTGCCAATAGCGCATCGCGATAAAAACTTTTACCTCTCCCACATCCGAAAGCGCCACTTCTAGGGCACGGGCTTGTTGTTCCGTTTCCGGAACAATGGGCGAGCGACCACCCATCTGTGCATAAATTTCCCGTGCAACAGGTGCCCTGCGGGAGGAAACCAGTTTAGCCACCAGCCAGCGAAATGGTTGCGGCAACTGAATAATGGCCGGATCTGAAAACAGGTTGAAGAGAAACGGCTGAACAGCCTCAGGTCCGTCCGGGCCACCCAGATTGAACAGAACCACAGCAACCCGCTTTGTTCCAGCCATCAGCCGCGTATCCTTTTGACCAACCGTTCCACATGCTCAGGCGGTGTCTGCGGCACAATTCCATGACCAAGATTAAACACAAAAGGCCCCCCAGACAGTGCAGACAGAATATCATCAACGCCCTTGTCCATTGGCGCACCACCCGCAACCAGAAGCAAGGGATCCAGGTTCCCCTGAACCGGCCCCAACGGCTGGAGGGTCGCCGCGGCCCATACCGGATCGACAGATGTATCAAGGCTGACAGCGTTCACACCCGTTTCACGGAAATAGCTCTCATAGGCCGCACCCGCTCCGCGTGGAAAGGCAATAACCGGGATATCGGGACAGGAAATTTTAAGCCGCGCCCGTAATTTCTGAACCGGCTCAAGACAGAAACTCCGGAAAAAGTCACTGGGAAGACTGCCGGCCCAGGTATCAAAAATCTGCAATACTTCAGCCCCGGCCTTTACCTGTGCCTCCAGATAATCGCCCGTGACCTCTGTCAGAAGATCAATCAGGGATTGAAAACCAACCCTGTCAGAATAAGCCCAGGCTTTTGCCGCTCCCTGATCCGGCGATCCCTGCCCGCCCACCATATAGGTGGCAACCGTCCATGGTGCCCCGGCAAACCCGATCAGCGCGGTCTCTGCCGGCAAGGCGGCACGAAGCCCTTTCACCGTTTCAAAAACCGGTGCCAGATGAGAGAGAACCCGTGAGGTGTCGAGCTCCTTTAAGCCAACGACCGTAGAAATAGGTTCGAGGCGCGGCCCAACCCCTTCCTCAAACCAGACTTTCTGCCCCAAGGCATCAGGCACAACCAGAATGTCAGAAAAAAGAATAGATGCATCAAACCCGTAACGGCGAATGGGTTGCAGCGTCACCTCGATCGCATGTTCCGGGGTATAGCACAGATCCAGAAAACTGCCCGCGACTTTGCGGGTCGCGCGATATTCAGGCAGATAACGACCCGCCTGACGCATCAACCAGATCGGCGGGGTTGAAAGTTTTTCGCCGTTTAGCGCGCGAATAAACTTTTTGTCAGCAGATTTCATGGAAACTCCAACCGTCTTGTCAGGCTTTTCTCAAAGGCTTCATGAGAGTGTCATGTCAGGAACTAAAACTTACGGAGCCTCCTTCGCATGGATCAATCTCTGAAGGAAATGATTTTCACGTAAACCTGAACCTAGATCGCTTTCTGAAAGAGAAAAGCCCTTCCTCCGCACTTATCCCACTTTGATCCCTCATATAAAGAATCTTAAATAAGGTTGTTGTAGTAGTGGATGCCTGTGGAGATCGGGGATTAAATCTTCCCCACAATTTCATCCCACTATTCACATTTAAGCGGCACGCGAATGACTCCTATGGTTGTATCTACAACCTGTGACTCTCTTTGCGAGAATTTGGAAAATCACGTGAGTCCCCAACAACTTGGCCTGTGGGAATTAATCATGTGGATAAGTATTCCCATGTGGATAAAACAGGTAGCCCTACCCGGGTAAAACTTCTCCCCAATTTCCCCAACCCCTAAAACGGCCTCTATTAACCACGAACAGAATGGTCGATGAAAAAAGAATGATGGGTATGGCCGGGTAGGTCTTGGTTAATTCAGTGGACTTCTCCCCTTTATCCACACTCATCCACAGGCTGGAACCAGGAAGCCGGAAAGCTATGTTTGGCGGTCATAACATCTGTTTGTCTCCAGCCACATTTCCGTTAGCTTGTCCGCCTGATCTTGATCCCGGTCTTTTCTTCACTCCTGCCTTCATCTTGACGCGTATCGTCCAAAGTTGATCAGGGTTGCCAGCTGGTCATGTGGCAAGATCTGCAAAGCAAAATGCCGGAAGCAAAAAACAGATGACGAGTAACCGCCTTTTCCACCTTCATCTTGTGTCAGACGCAACAGGGGAAACCCTGAACGCTGTCGCCCGCGCGGCCTGCGCCCAATATGAAGATGTGAGTGCTGTAGAACATATCTATGCACTTGTTCGCGGCCCCAAACAGCTCGACCGGGCGATTGCCGAGATCGAACGCGAACCGGGCCTGGTTATGTTCACTATGGTCAATGACACATTGCGCGATCAGCTTGTGGCCCGGTGTGCAGAACTCGATGTGCCGTGCATCTCTGTTTTGGATCCTGTTATCAATGCGCTGGGGACTTATCTCGGACGCGAGATTTCTCACAAGCCAGGCGTTCAGCACGAAATGAACGCGGAATATTTTGACCGCATCGCGGCCCTGAACTTCACCATGGCTCATGATGACGGTCAGTCAAACGGAGATCTGGACGAAGCGGACATTATTCTTGTCGGGGTCAGCCGGACGTCAAAAACCCCGACCTGTATCTATCTCGCCAATCGCGGGATCAAGGCAGCCAATGTACCGCTCGTTCCCAGCGCACCCTTGCCGCCAGATTTGCTCACCGCGAAAAATCCACTCATCGTAGGTCTCGTAACCAGCGCAGATCGGTTAATGCAAATACGAAAAAACCGTCTTCTGTCCCTCAATGAGCGTGAAGAGACGGATTATATCGACAAGGACCTCATCAGTGCTGAACTCGCAGACGCGCGTCGCCTCTGCAACAAGCACGGCTGGCCGGTTATCGATGTGACCCGCAAATCCATCGAGGAAACCTCCGCCGCTATTCTCAATCTCTATCATCGAAAGTCCTCTGCCCATGTCTGACATGCCCACCCTGATCCTCGCGTCGCGCAGTGGCGTCCGCGCAAGTTTGCTCGAAAACGCTGGCATACATTTCCGGGTGGAAGTTTCACCTGTCGATGAAGACGAGGCCAAAAAGGGCTTTGAAGGTGGCGGCAACGACCTCGCGAAAATGCTGGCGGAGATGAAAGCCCAGGCAGTCAGTGCCGAAGCTGGTGACCAATATGTCATCGGGGCAGATCAGGTCCTGTCCTGCGACGGTCGCATGTTCGACAAACCCAAAAATCTGGATCAGGTCCACGAGAACTTGAGTTTCTTTCGCGGCAAGACACACACACTCCATTCAGCAGTAACCGTGGCGCGCGGCGGCGAACGGCAATGGTCACATGTGGCGGAAGCCCACCTGACCATGCGTGACTATTCAGACGAATTTATCGCCCACTACATTCGCCGCGTGGGCGACAAGCTGTTAAAGAGTGTCGGCTGTTATCAGCTTGAAGGCCCGGGCGTTCAACTGTTTGAGCGCATAGAGGGTGACTATTTTACTATCCTCGGTCTGCCTCTCCTGCCCCTGTTCACCTATCTTCGCGCTGAAGGTGTGCTCGAAAAATGAACACGCGAAAAGTCTGGGTTCTGGGTTGGCCAATCGAGCATTCCAGATCACCGATCATTCACAATTACTGGATTGCCAAACTCGGCATCGAGAACGCGCTCTACGAAAAACATGCCGTCGAGCCTGAAAACCTGAAAGCCTGTCTGGACGGGTTTCGCGCTGCATCAATTGTGGGGGCAAACGTAACCGTACCGCACAAGGAAACGGCTTACGCATTACTCACCCATCACGATAACGCGGCAAAGCGCCTGAAAGCGGTGAACACTATTGTGGATTGTGGCACCCACTTTGAGGGACGCAACACAGACGGCTATGGCTTCATGGCCAATCTGAAGGCAGGTCATCCCGGTTTCGATTTTACACAAGGCCCCGCACTTGTTCTTGGTGCGGGCGGGGCAGCACGGGCCGTGCTCGCCGCGCTGGCTGAAGCAGGTGTTCCTGAAATTCGCCTGACCAACCGCACAGCAGCAAAGGCGGAAGCACTCTGTCGGGACCTTGATCTGAAAGTAACCCTGATTGATTGGGACGAGCGTGCCGCTGCGCTGGAAGGTGTGCGACTTCTGGTCAACACCTCATCCCTCGGGATGAAAAACATGCCCCCTCTGGAACTGGATCTTACCGCGCTGCCCACCGATGCTCTAGTCACAGATATTGTTTATGCACCCCTTGAGACAGTTCTTTTGAAACAGGCGCGCGAACGAGGTAACAAGACCGTGGATGGGCTTGGTATGCTTTTGCATCAGGCGGTGCCGGGTTTTGAAGCCTGGTTCGGGGTACGGCCGGACGTGACAGAGGAATTGCGAGCGCTTGTGCTGGCCGATATGAACTGAGAACCTGTGATCAAACGCCAGGCAAATGTCTGACCCAACGGACAGAGTGAGGGGAAAATAAATATGCTGCTGATTGGTCTCACCGGTTCCATCGGTATGGGAAAATCGGAAACCGCAAAAATGTTCGCGGCCGAAGGTATTCCCGTCTATGACGCGGACGCAGAAGTTCACAAGCTCTATCAGAAGGGTGGTGCAGCTGTTGCGCCCATCGCCGAAATATTTCCCGGTGCCGTAAAAGACGGTGCGGTCGACAGGGCACTTCTTTCCATGGAAGTAATCGGTAAACCGGAGCAGCTCAAAAAACTGGAAACTGTTGTTCACCCGCTTGTCGGCGAGGCCAACCGGGCTTTCCTTGAAAATGCGGCAAAGGCGGGGGCAGAGATGGTGCTGCTGGATATACCGCTTCTGTTTGAAACAGGCGGGCGCGAACGTGTGGACGTGATTGTCGTGGTCAGTGCCCCTTTCGAGCTCCAGCGCGAACGTGTGCTCGCGCGACCGGACATGACAGAAGAAAAATTCATGGACATTTTTGCCAAGCAGGTACCCGACGCCGAAAAGCGTGCAGGGGCAGACTATATTATCGAGAGTGACAAGGGGCTTGATCATGCACGCGCACAGGTCAAGGCAGTCATCGAAGACCTGAAAGGTCGTGAAGGACATGTCCTCAAAAAACTGATGGGTGTTTGAGTGGATGCGCGAAATTGTCCTTGATACTGAAACCACGGGCATCAAGCCGGAAGAAGGGCACCGTCTGTGCGAGATCGGATGTGTCGAGCTTGAAAACCACATGCCGACCGGCAGGACATTTCATGTTTATATCAATCCCGAACGCGATATGCCCGAAGGTGCCTTTCGCGTACATGGCCTGTCTGAAGAATTCCTGAGCGACAAACCAAAGTTTGCAGAAGTCGCAGATGATTTTGTCGCCTTTATCGCAGATGCGCCGCTTGTCATTCACAACGCATCGTTTGATATGGCCTTTATCAATGCTGAATTGAAAGGGGCGAACCGAAATCCCGTTCCAATGGCACAGGCCGTTGATACGTTGGCGATCGCGCGCAAAAAATTCCCGGGAGCACAAAACAGCCTTGATGCCCTGTGTCGTCGTTTCAATGTCGACAACTCAAACCGGATCAAGCACGGCGCGCTTCTCGACAGTGAGTTGCTGGCGGAAGTTTATCTGGAATTAATTGGCGGACGCGAGCCGGGCTTGATGTTGCGCGGTGATGTGGATGAAGGAACCAGCGAAGATGGGGGCGTCCCCCATGTTGCGCGCAAACAGCGTCCGGCAAAATTGAAATCACGGATCACGGATGCCGAACGTGAGGCACACCGGAATTTTGTCAAGACCTTGGGTGACGACAGGCTGTGGCCCGAACAGGCAGACACGGCATAAACAAAAGGCCTGACAATGTCAGGCCTTTCCGTCTTGTTTCCAGATAATCAGGACCGGATGTTTTTGACATCCATGACACCCGTCTTTCATGACACCCGTCTTTCATGACACCCGTCTTTTAGGCATCCGGGTGGGCTTTCTCGCCTGCCTCCTGCTGTGCCTGCATCTGCTGGCGGAAGAGAGCGGCAAAGTCGATCGGGTCCACCATCAAAGGTGGGAAGCCACCATCGCGGGTCACATCTGCAATGATGCGTCGAGCGAACGGGAAAATCAGCCGCGGACATTCGATCAGTAGAACGGCCTGCAGGCTTTCCTGTGGAATATTGGCAACGCGGAACACGCCGGCATATTCCAGCTCAACAAGGAAGAACTGCTTTCCCTCCACCTTGGCGTCAACGCCAACTTTGAGCACGACTTCAAAGTCGGTATCAGCCAGCGGATTAACCCGGACATCCACATTGACAGCAATCTGCGGTGCAGCGTCCTGCGCGGCAAGCGAATGGGGAACGTTCGGGCTCTCGAATGAAAGATCGCGCACATATTGCGTGATCACCCGCAATTGTGGTCCGGCACCCTGTTCGCCTTGATTGCCGCTCTGATTACCCTGACCGTTCTGGGCGCCATCCGTTTCAGCCATGCTGTTCCCCTGTTGTTTTTTGTACTGCGTTTCAGGAAACGCGGGTCTCGTGGCTACCATGGATGGAAAGGAGCGACAAGCAGTCCCCGCTTTTAAAGTAAAGCACTGTCAATGGAGCGTTCGGTTCTGAGGAACTTCAGGGTCAATTTCTTCCGCAACCCCGTCCACCGTGTCTCTTTCCTGGTGCGAAAAGCCCTGCGTGGTATGATCCCGACCGGGTTGTGCTCCCGCCCGGTAAATATGCACGCTGCCATGTGCTGACAGCCATTTCAGGGCTTTACGGCCAAGAAAGAGCCGGATCTGCGGCACAAACAGCAAAAACCCGATCGTGTCGGTGAGAAAACCGGGCGTCAGCAACAGCGCCCCGGCAATAACCAGACAAAAGCCGTGCACCACTTCCTCAACCGGCAACCGGCCGTCGGCCATCTGGGCCTGCGCGCGGGAGAACGCGGCAAGTCCTTGCGCGCGAAGGAGGCCCGTACCCATAAAGGCTGTGAGAACCACGACAAAAAGGGTCGGCCAAAGGCCGATCAGGCCACCGACCTGAATAAACAGACCGATTTCTGCAAGCGGGATAAGGACAAAGGCGAGAAAAACAAACGGCATCAAAAAGCTTTCGGGTCAGTATTCATGGTCTATGTGGCAAAACGCGAACTTATGCCCTAGATTAGGAGCGAATGGAGTTTAGAGGCGATTGGCTTGTCTCTAACACATATGTCCTTTTATCAGCGCTGCAATCCCTCAAGAAGAGCGCGCGCAAGACGTTAGACAGGTTCAGTTTCTTTTATGAATAGCGGAAACGAAATTCTCAATCTGATCCTTTTGGTGATCTGCATCGTTGTATTCCTGAAACTGCGTTCCGTGCTTGGCCGCCGGACAGGGAGCGAGCGTCCGCCCTACGACCCTTATTCCGCATCGGAGCCGAAGGAAGAGACGCGCGAAAACGGCAACGTTATCCCCTTGCCGGGATCTCGTTCAAAGCCGGGCTTTGAAACCGAAAACCGGGAAACTGAAAGCCAGCCTGAGCCTGCGGCGCGTCGGGTTGCGGGCGTCGAACCCGGTTCAGCAATGGCGCAGCAATTGACGGAGCTGACCCTTGCAGACCGCAATTTCGATGCGGCAAACTTTCTGGAAGGCGCAAAACTCGCCTACGAAATGATCGTGACCGCCTTCGCCGCCGGTGATACTGCCGCGCTCAAGCCGCTGCTGGCGAAAGATGTTTTTGCAAGCTTTGATGCCGTGATCGAGGCTCGTAAGGACCGGGGTGAGACCGTCGACATGACATTTGTCGGCCTCAAGAAAGCTGAATTCGTAAAGGCCCTGGCTGAAGACAGGCATGCACGGGTTACCGTGCGTTTCGTAAGCGAACAGACATCTTGCACCAAAAACACCGACGGCGTCGTGATTGAGGGTGATCCTGTTACCGTCCGCGATGTGACGGACGTATGGACTTTTGAGCGTGAAATATCAAACCGGGATCCAAACTGGCAATTGATCGCAACGAGTGGGGCCTGATCACACAGTCGCGAAGGTCGCCCAAAAGGGTCGTGTCTGAACATCGTCATTGTCTTTAGCTATGCAGGAACCGGGTGATGCGGCGTGACAGCAAGTTTTCGATATCCGCACTTGCCCCTGCGGTTGTAGCCATCGTGCTGGGGCTCCTCATCGCCGCCTGCACCGCTATACTGGACACATCTGACAAGTCTGTTCCCCCGACTGAGGAGTCTGCCCTGGGCACAACCCGCTTTATACCCGTCACTTTTAATGACCTTGCCGGATGGGCAACCGACAATCATGACGCAGCCCTAACCGCATTCCGCCGTTCTTGTGATCGGCTGCGCGCGCGGCCTGCCGGTGAGCCGCTGGACGTAAAGACCGGCAGTATCGGGCTTTACGGGACCGTAGGTGATTGGCAGGCGGCCTGCCGGTCAGCGCGTGATGCGCAAAATGCGCGCGCATTCTTTGAACAAACCTTTGTTCCATTGGCTGTCGAGGGCGCCGAAGGGCCGAACGGTCTTTTCACCGGTTATTTCGAACCGGAGATCGAGGCGAGCCTGACACGGGGAGGACCGTATCAGACACCACTTCTTTCGCGACCTGCCGACCTCCAGAAAATTGATCTCGGTGATTTTGATCCCGCACTGGCCGGTCAATCAATTCGGGGCCGGATTGAACAGGGTCGCTTCGTACCCTACCCGGACAGGGCGGCAATCAACCAGGGTGCCCTTTCATCGGATGCTTTGGCCATCGCCTGGGTCAAGGACCCGGTTGATGCATTTTTTACCCACATTCAGGGTTCCGCACGCTTGATCTTGCCGGACGGGCGTGTCGAGCGGGTGGGCTTTGCAGAGAAAAACGGCCGTCCCTATACAGCAATTGGCAAAATTCTGATCGATCAGGGTGCGCTGTCCCGCGACGAAGTGAGCATGCAGACCATTCGAAAATGGCTCGCAGCAAACCCTGAAAAGCGGGATGCCCTTCTGGAGGCGAATAAGTCTTTCATCTTCTTTAACAGAAC